>Ga0056114_1000956_pt1 | contig 11917 bp, 11 predicted proteins | sample WorMetHERISLAND1_FD_77005 | JGI IMG/M metagenome (GOLD analysis project Ga0056114, IMG submission 77005) | Marine gutless worms symbiont microbial communities from Max Planck institute for Marine Microbiology, Germany - Olavius loisae HERON... ...
TCCTATTAGTCACTAATAGTAACTTTGGCCGTATCTGCTACCGTTTTCGAGATATTGACGCTTAAAGCTAGAAAATCGCTGAATTTTTCCGACCGACCCTTGTTTGAGGCCCCCGTTCGGGGGCAACCCCTTAGAATTTGGTGATGAAATTTGGCGCCAGAAAACTAAATGAGTCTTGGGGCTACCAGATGGCGAAGAAATCATGCCGCTAGCTTTCTTTGTTTTGACACATTACCGGCGCATGACGGACAGACAGACGGACAGACACGTTGCTGTGCCTATTACTCGCGCTAGCATAGCGTCGCGCGGGTAAAAATTTATACACATTACTTTTGTGCAGTAGTAGCAGAAGTGGTGCTTTAAAATATGATTTATAATTTTTTCATAATGTATCCAGTGTAATCATTAGCTAAACAAGAATAGAATTAACAGTGGGTTTTAATGTAGGCGTTTTCATATTACGTTATAACAATTTTGCAAATTTTGAGAGCATTACATCCAATAACCTATAAATAGACTACTAATGTAAACATATATCTGTTGTTAACTGAGCAACTGTCAATGAGTTTAATTTATTCTGTTGGGTGTTCCATGGTTTTGTGTTTGTTATCTGTGCAATTTGACTGACGTTGTTTCTGAGCAACATCAGTGAATGTTGACAGGAGACAGTGGTTCACCTGGTGGTACTGGATCGACTGGTGTGCCTGGACTGCAGGGTGTCGTCGGAGTCAGTGGGGCACCAGGCTTCACTGGCAACACAGGAGCTACGGGTTCCACAGGTGACACCGGGCCGATTGGCAGCATTGGCGTTGCTGGTCGTACCGGTGTCAAAGGTGCAACAGGTGTGGAAGGAAGTGTGGGAAATGTGGGAGATACTGGACAGCCAGGTAGGACAGGAGTTCCAGGCCAGCAAGGCAGTGCAGGTGCTACCGGCTTCACTGGAGTAGTTGGGCCAACTGGAGACACTGGTATACCAGGAGCTGCTGGCAGTCCCGGTGGCCCTGGATTTACTGGAGCAACTGGAGTTGCCGGAGAAGCTGGGTTCACTGGGTCGGCTGGTTTGCCTGGGCCACAAGGTGCAACAGGAGTTAAAGGAGCAGCCGGGTTTACTGGAATGGCGGGACCAGAAGGATCTCCTGGGAACACAGGAGCCACGGGCAGTGAAGGTTCAGCTGGGCCAGGTGGAGGAATGGGAGCAACGGGAGTCCCTGGTGCAACCGGATCCCCCGGAGCCGTTGGCGAAATAGGTAATATATAAACTTCAATTTTCATGTTCTCATCAATAGCTGTGAAAAGCAAGATTATGAAACTATCTCAGTTCTTTGTTTTTGTCGTTACTTTTATATGTTCATATCTGCCAAGAATATTTCTAAAAAAACTTCGTGAAATTTGGGTAAATGTGTTTGTCTGGACACAGACAGCAGTTGTTCGAAAATGCAGTGCTACCAGCCTCAATAGTCTGCTCGTTCCCTCACGACTGCCTTTCATAGACTACTGATCATCAGCTTTTGTGTTGTAGTATTTTTCTTTATATTTTTACTTTCTGGTCACATGCGGTAGATTACCTGACCACATGTCAGCTTTAGCACACGTTACACTTCGTCATGTCATCGTATCATACATTATTTATACTGTGTCATCGAGAAGCTGTTCCAGTTTTTATTGAATACTTGGCAGACATGGAGCAAAAGATGAGTTGGCACGGCTCTTTCCTGAGACATGGTGTAGAGTGGCTGATGCACACAGCTGAACAGTGGTGTGGTGTTGACATTGATAATAACAGATCTGTTTCAATGCATTTCTGTACAGACTTGACACAGTTAGTCTGCGATCACCTTTATTGCATGCAGTTGGTTTTGATGTCGTCACGTGAGTCACAATGCGGGGCACTGTATTTGGGAAAAATTGTCAGATGGGGCTCGAGACAACAGCATAACAACAGGATAGTCTGCCAGTGTTGGCGATTGCCAGTCAAAGCTGATAGAGAACAGACGAGTTTAATGAAGCAAGAACCAAGAGGTGGACTGGTGAACTTAGGGTGCGTAACTATGTGATGGCTGAGGTCACCATTTCATGCATTGACAGCCAGATTTCAGCATACATGAATCTGAAAATTGTATAGCAGCATGCAAGTGTTTGAAAGTATCACAATTCACAGGTGAAGAACTGAAGATTGACTGTACTGATTCATGAATATTTATGATGTGTGTCTGGTGCAGGTGTAACCGGCGGTGTTGGCCCAGTAGGTGGAACAGGACCAGCTGGACCACAAGGTGACATGGGATTCACAGGTCTTGCCGGCCTGCCCGGCACTGTTGGTGCCTCTGGCTTCACCGGTTTACGAGGAGACACTGGTCGTACTGGTCCACCTGGTAGAACCGGTGCTGTGGGACCGAGAGGTGCGATTGGTCCAGTGGGGTCCACTGGGTCACGTGGTGTGAAAGGTCAGACTGGAGCGCTGGGGGCAACAGGCAGCAGTGGCGATGCTGGAGCCACCGGTGCAGTCGGTTTCACTGGTCCTCTGGGTCAAACTGGAGCTACTGGATTTACCGGTGCTCCTGGAGAGACTGGTAATCCTGGTGGTACAGGTGCTCCAGGATCACAAGGACTCGCCGGATGGACCGGTTTGGCAGGCGAGGCTGGTAACACCGGTGCTACTGGACCAAGAGGTGCTGCTGGTCCTTCAGGTATGAGTGGACCTCAAGGATTTACCGGGCCTCAAGGTATTGCTGGATCAGCAGGCGTGACAGGAGAACAAGGATTCACTGGTGTGTATGCCCTGCACACCAGCTGTATGCTTATTTATACTGTAATGATAAATATTCATAGTTATTACAATATTAGTCAAAACATTATGAAGGACAGTCACAGTTGGCAACAGACTGCGCTGTAGAACACAAAGAACTTGTACACGGGCCATGAATACAACCAAATATAACACAAAGATTATAACCGGCATTTAAATGCTGTATAATTGTTCTTTGGTTTGCCATGATGTTATAAAATAACTAACACATAACATGAAAACTAAAATGCAATATGTGCTGATTTGTAAATGAACATTAGTTTAATACTTTATATGAGATATATTTACAAATTGTATCTCTTGTCGCATACTTGGATTGTTTATATGTGTGTATGTGAATTTGTACATTATTAGCTGTGTTATGATCAGTATTACGTTTATCTTAAGCCAGAAATATGTTTTCATGTTTAGAGACCTTGTAGCCCATTTGCTAGATTTCTGTTCCAGACCTGACCGTGTGTATCTGTTTGCAGATTGCTTGTTTCCAGTGGTATAAACTCATTTGTGGCCATCTATGACCCGTTGCAATTGCAGTTGCCATAAACACAACACTGATTATCTTAGCATGTTTGTCTATATGCCACTTGTTAGCAGCCTTACTTCGTGTTTAGTTTGTGTTACAATGGTATGAGTAGTGCCACATGTTTTGCATGCCGGTGTTCACAGGACCGGCTGGTTCAACTGGTGCAACTGGTGCAACCGGTGGCAGTGGGGGAAGAGGCCCAGTAGGATCACAAGGTGTTCCAGGGTCAGTGGGCATGCCTGGCGTGGCTGGATCTGTTGGCTTTACTGGCCCAGCTGGAGACACAGGACCAGTGGGGAACACCGGATCTACTGGTAATATGGGACCTGCTGGACCTCAAGGACCTGCTGGATTTCCAGGTCAGCAACCTCAGTCTCATATTTCCAGTCTCATTACCATCATCATGATCATCGTTGATGTTCATTTACCAATTGTGTAAAAGACATTGACACTCTACAGTAGTTTTTGATTGTCGTTAAACTGTAATGTGAAGTTCATCTCAGCACTGTTTTCCATTTGATTTTGTTAGCAATTCAGACCAGTGGTTGATATGCATTGTGCTGTTGGTCTCAGTGTAATTACAGTAGTAATGTGATTTATGTTAATAGTTGGGATGTACTGTAATGTGCCAACACAGTGACAGCATGGTATTGTTGGCAAGTAATTTGAAATAAGATGACAGAATGGTGTTGGAATGATGTTAGAAAAAGCCAAAAATGGATCAGTTTGTATAACTGTCTTTAGCATCAAGCTTTTTAGTAGTGGCAAGGGTTTGTCAAGGTAAAACCAATAGGATGTAGGTGGAACTGCAGTATATTTGAGCAATGATATGTCTTCAACAGTTGCATGTGACTGTATTCTAGTAGAAGTTGCTGCAGTGCTGTATAGATCTTTGTAAAATGGCATATTTGTACATACAAATGTTTTGTGCGCAGGCATGATTGGCACGCAAGGTGCAACAGGTGGTACTGGAGCGTCTGGTCCTACTGGTTCTCGAGGTCCTCAAGGTTTGCTTGGTGAGAGAGGATTCACTGGAGCAACTGGATCTCCCGGTATAGTTGGCGCATCTGGCCTGCAAGGGCCAGTGGGTGCCATTGGCATTGCTGGATCTCCTGGATTCACTGGAGTTACTGGAGACATTGGAGATACTGGTGCTCCGGGGCCAGCAGGGACTCTGGGTGCTAGAGGACTGACTGGAGCGACTGGAGCAACTGGTTTCAGTGGATCTGCTGGTGGAGTTTGCATCACTGGTGAGGCTGGAGTAGCTGGCGACACTGGTGCTACAGGACAGATGGGATTCACTGGAGCTCCAGGACCTGACGGAAGTCAAGGAATCCCTGGCATGTAGTTTCTGTGACATTTCAGTCGTGAACTGTTCGTGGACGATTGACTTAATGTATGCATAAGTATTTTTGATGAGTTGTACTTAAACCTTTAGAAATTGTTAGAATGAAAATGAAATTAAAAGTATCATGTTTATGATTTACTTACAGTACAGAATTAAAGGTCAGAAGGATCTGTGAACCACACAGTGCCATAGCAGTCTGATTGATGTATTGATTTAGCCAGATAGCACGACTTAGTTTTCAGTCTTCATCAACATGAGTCCAGTATCTGTATTGCAGTTTACTCGTGTGAAGAAATCATTATGTCTACTCCTTTATTTAGTAGTTTGTCGAGAATGTAGGCTTGTACTTCTTGTACTTTTATTTCTCTGTGTATTACTTTGCATATTGTGTTTGCATGTAAATTAATCCAGCCAGTGGCTGCCATACAAAATAAACTGTCTATCTATGATTTGTCGCCTCTGAATGTGAAATAGTCAGTACATTACAGTACATTACAGTTTTAATCAAACAGTGAAGAAAGTTACAGCAGCAGCTGAAGAACAGTCCACTCTTGCTGTTGTACTAATGGCTGATGTTTTGCTGACGTTTCCAGGTGACACTGGAGACACTGGCTTCACCGGCGCTGGAGGCAGTGTTGGACTAGCTGGTGATACGGGTTTCACTGGGTTTACTGGAGCAATGGGAGAATCTGGCACGGCCGGATCAGCAGGTCCACCTGGGGCCACTGGACCAGCCGGATCTGCTGGAGCAGCAGGTTAGTAGCTGTTAGGGAGTACTGCAAAATCCTTATATTTTCTCGGCCTTAAACTTCACTATCTCACAACTTACAATCATATCAATGTATTCACGTGAGTTTATTTTTGCTACTTTTATTTTTGTGATCTCTGATCTTATTTGGTGATATCAGTTGTCAACTTTAGATATTTGCCATGACATCGGTGCACAAATATACATGAATACTGTTCTTGATGGTATAGTTATGTTTTTCTTATTGCCAGTGCAGTATACTGGTAATGTGTAGTATCAGTATTAATTAAGTAACTAATCTTTATTAATGTGTCGATGTATTAATGTAATTATTGTTTATTATTGGTCACTGGATTTCTGTATGTCTGTTGATACAACATTCGAGAGACCATCTTATAAAATTTAAATGACATGAGGTCAGAAGGTCAAAGGTCAAAGGTAAGTGTCATTTGGGACGAACACCAAAATGATCCCCAGTCTGTTCTGCACAGATTTACATTTCAGCAGCAGAGATGCATATTTTGAGATATTCGTTTTTAGCCGACCGTACTTAGTATGATCGCGCTAATGCGACCGGCTTGCGTCCGTCGTCTGTCTGTCTGTCTGTAACGTTATGTATTGTGGCTAAACGGTGCCTCCTGGAGTAAAAGTTACTATTGACAGCCTATAGGAAGTCCTGTATGAGAAATTGATTGGTACCAAATAGAATGACCTTGACCTTTGTTTAGAGGTCGTATCAAGGTCATGTTAACCATTGCTTTATATTCGCCATTGAATATCTCAGAAACCATTAGAGATAGAGGCTCGGTTCCAAAGGACCACCAATAGGAAATGACATATTGGCTATCAAATGGCCATGTGACCGATGACATCAGGTGACCATGAAAGGTCAAACTCCTTGAAAGGTGACTCCAATACACTTAGAGTGCAATATCTCGAAAACGGCTGGAGATACAGACTCTGTTCCAAAGGACTACCAATAGCAAATGGCATATGGGCTATCAAACGGTCACGTGACCAATGACGTCACGTGACCCCCAAAGGTGCTCTGAGGCAGTATGGTCGGCTATCCTAGCGATAGCTTGGCTTCTTGTCTCTTGACACCTGCCACTGCAAGTAGTGAGATAGGTGTTATAGCTTTTTTCTTAAATACGTTCAGCTTCTACATAGCGTTTGTATTTGAATTCACCTGCACTGCTTGACTGAAGTCATCAGAACGATCACTGTGGATCAGGCTATTCGCGACTATTGGCGCTAAGCACTCATAGTGGCGCAGGCCACAGATGACGATACTTCGATATTGACCCACACAGTAGATGGCATGATCACTAAGCTGATTGTTACAGCACAGTGTTACAGTCCGGTGTTGTATGTGTGATGTGGTGTAGGTATCCCAGGTGTTCAGGGCAATACCGGTGCTACTGGTTTAGCCGGTGCTACAGGTTTCACAGGTGAGGTTGGAGTAGTGGGCGCTGCAGGTGACACAGGTGCCACTGGGACACCAGGCAGTGCTGGATTCACCGGACTGATCGGAGACATCGGAGCAGTAGGAGAGACAGGTCCACCGGGTCAGGTTGGTTTTACTGGAGCAGTGGGAGTCGTCGGAGCAACAGGAGCAACTGGTGAGAGCGGTTTCACAGGTATGACTGGTGCACCTGGCCGGTCTGGGCCTGACGGCCTACCAGGTAACACCGGTAGCCCAGGTATCCCTGGAGACACTGGCGTCAGTGGAGAAGCTGGTAATACCGGCCCGATGGGACCTACTGGTGACAGTGGAAATAGCGGTGGAACTGGACCTAGAGGTGACGCAGGAGATACTGGACCAGTTGGATCAACAGGAGCTACAGGCGTGCAGGGTGTTGCTGGAGTTGCAGGTTAGTGTCATCAGTATGATTACCAGTGTGCTGTCTTTATATACTTGTACTTAGTACTACCGGTAGTTCTGTTTGCCTGTAAGGCTTCCCATACACTGTGGTTCAGTGACAAGTACGTGTAACTAACTACTCAAAGGCCATGCGGGGTTGTGCAATGAGCCATACACTTGACGCTGTGAGGAGAGACTTCAGTTGGGTTGAGTGCTGGCCAGCACTGATGATAATGTCAGTCACCTTTGTGACTTTTGAAGGTCACATCTATAAAGTACACAATTGTCTTGAAGCATGATGTATTTGTTTTTTTTAACAAAACTGCACTGATCAATAGTCAAAGGTGAGCTGGTGAGTTGCTGCCATATTTGACTAGAAAGATCTGTTGATGGTCATGAGATCCAAATTTATGAAAAGTTGTAATATATGTCAACGAGATTACATGATACAGACATGGTTATGATGGAGCATTAATACAAAGTGTTTGCTGTTAGCATTGCACTGTGTGGGCATTTATTTACTTACAGAATTATCTGAAAGTATCGGAAAAATAAATTTTCTTGTTATATATGAATATCATAGATGTGTTAGCTTGTTCGGTACAGCATGCCAAAATTTGCTTGTGTAAAGAACATTGAATGATTTGCTGTTGCAGGCAGTCCAGGAGTAGATGGTACAGTCGGTCCTGAAGGTGCAACTGGAATGCCTGGAGTAGCTGGCTTGCCTGGAGCTAGAGGAGCTGCTGGAGCAACTGGACTTCCTGGCACTAGAGGCAGCCCTGGAGCAATGGGGCCAATTGGAGATACAGGGCCCGCTGGTAATACAGGCGAACTGGGATTGCAGGGTTCCATTGGAGCTCTTGGTCCACCTGGAGCAACTGGTCTTCCAGGAGAGCCTGGAAACACCGGTGCAGCTGGATTTCCAGGACAAGCAGGAGGTCCGGGTGCCAACGGTGTGGATGGATCGCCAGGAGAACCGGGCGCTGCTGGTGCGACAGGTAAAAACACAAGAAGACTAGTCCAACAGTTTACCATGTGTTTCTGTATGAATCATGTCTGTGTTGAAAATACTCATACAGTTAGCCAGTCACAGTGTTCAGCTGCTGTAAGGCAAGCCTCTTGTCAACAGTTGGAGCAGGTGATGATTTTTATATTGCTGCAATAGATAAAATGGTAAATGGTAAATGGCTCCCGATATTATAGAGCGCTCGAAAGCGGCAGCATAGCATCAGCTTTGTCTAGTGCTCTTACCATTTACCCATGCCAGATCCAAGTCCATCAAACGCTGACAGTCTTAAACTCCAACTTCTTACAGCTCGGAAGGAGTGGTGGCCGGCCACAGCGGACAGTTTACCCCAGGCAGTTACCTGTCAACTGTAATACACACTACGTTAGCAGGCATCGAACCCACAACTTTCCGATTGCTAGTCCGACGTGCTACCAGTAGGGCTACCGAGATCACCAGAAATGATGCATCGTACATTAAGAAACTTCACAAAGCAGTGTTGTAACACGCTGTTTGACATTTTGGTGGCAGTGTAAGAATAAAGACAATATGAATAAGAATACTGGTAATTCATTAGCAAGTATAAGAATAATGAATTTTCTGCTCTAGCATTGTTTTGTTTACAACAGAGAGTGTCAATGTGTACAGGTGTAATCGGTCCAATGGGTAACAGTGGTCCCTCTGGTCCTGTGGGTCCAGTTGGCGCGACTGGTCCAGCAGGTGTGCAAGGTGTCGTTGGAAATACAGGACCAAGTGGGCTGCCTGGGCCAACTGGTTTCACTGGCCCAGCTGGTGCAACAGGAGCAGCAGGCGACACTGGTCCACGTGGACCCACAGGTATAGCTGTCACGATTTTACCAAGGTGTTTGTAAGCCATATCCATCCATCTGTTTATCTCTTATGCTCATGTATTATGTCAAAACAGCTAAACATATCGTAAAAATTCTCTCACTACCTGATAGCTTTATCACTCTAGTTTTCTTAGCTATGGTGGGATATGATACGATACAAGAGTTTAATGTGGACTCAAAAGTTGAATGTGATCAGCTTAATTTAGCACATGGAACTAAAACAAACAAAACCAGTGCCCATTTAGCTAAACAATAATGTGAAATTTGGATGGAATCACCTTTGACAAAAACATTAAGCCACTGAGTTGGCGAGGCTAACATGCATATCATCTAAAAAACCTGTTTTACAAGAACACCAGCTATCTGAAACGGATTTTGCCTTTAGGCTGTCATGGTCTTTGTGCAATCAAAGCTGCTTATCTTCTTCCATTGCAAATATGTACCTACTGAACTGGCCAAGTGTGAGCTTTCTAACACACATGGCAACAGTGTGACATAATTAGCTACTAATAATACAGTCATGTGGAGAAACTATCATGTATGTTAAGGTTAATTTTAAATAAAGTGGTTATAATTCTGACAGATGTACTCTTTGCTGAAAACGTCAATTATTTGCTGAATTGGCAAAAATTACTTAGACATATCTCTGAAGACTTGTTAATATTATTTGCCTGAGCAAGTACTGGTGATGGTAATAAAAGGAGTTTGTATTTGAAGAAAAACCAAATTAAGTGGAGATGTTTTTCAGCTTCGCTTTTTGTTTGAAGTTGTGGCCTTGATGAGTAGTCATAGTTAATCCTGTGTGTTAATTTTTTTAACAGGTGAGACTGGATTGAGAGGTGCCACAGGTGATGTGGGCAATACTGGTGCATCTGGGGCGACTGGCGCTACAGGCCGTCGAGGTAGAACTGGAGCTGTTGGTGCAGGTGGTGTCGCAGGAGACACAGGCAGCAGTGGCCCATCTGGACCCAAGGGAAGAACTGGTGCACCAGGGACTGCAGGGCAAGTTGGTGGTCCAGGTGCTATTGGAGCCACTGGCAGTCCAGGATCACAGGGAGACCCAGGACCAGTAGGAGCTACTGGAGCACCTGGCATGTCTGGTGGGCCAGGGCAGCGTGGTGTACCAGGACTGGCAGGAGCTGTGGGAAATACCGGGTCTGTGGGTAACACTGGTGCACCAGGCATACAAGGAAATACTGGCCCTGCCGGTGATAGTGGAGACACTGGTGCTCAAGGTTTTACAGGAGAAACTGGTCCCCAGGGTGAGCGAGGTTTCCCCGGTGCTGCTGGTGCACCTGGCAATACCGGAGTGATGGGAGGCACGGGTGAAGCTGGTCGTCCTGGTCCAGACGGTATTGCCGGGGACCCTGGTGTTGCTGGTGCTGATGGAAGTAACGGGGCTGATGGAGATACTGGTGCAACTGGACCTGCTGGGCAGATAGGTGCACCTGGTGTGGTGGGATCTCAGGGAGATACTGGCTTCACTGGAGCTGAAGGCAATCCTGGTCCTTCTGGTCAACCTGGTAATGTGGGTGATAGTGGACCAGCAGGATTACCTGGTGCAACTGGTTCAACGGGAGCTACTGGAGTCGCTGGTCCTGCAGGATTCACCGGTGATCCAGGATCAGCTGGAGCTGCCGGAGTAGTGGGAGCCACAGGATTTACAGGTTCACCATCATTTATGCTAAGAGTTTGATTAAGAACTGTGTTGTATGTAGCAAGAATAAACTCAATTGTAGTAGAAACTATAGAAAAATTTAACTGTTCTATTTGATACCACTGTTATAAAATGTTAGACTTTGATAGATGACAAATGAGATTTTGACCAGCGAGTGTGTTGCTGTATGCCAGGAGCAACAGGGCCAGCTGGTGGTGATGGACAGCCGGGTGAAATTGGTGCCTCAGGATCGACTGGGTCTACCGGCTTCACTGGAGACCGCGGTGACACGGGACTAGCTGGTGATACTGGACCACAAGGATTTACTGGTGGTGCTGGAATTCAGGGCTCCCCTGGAGACAGGGGCTTGCCGGGAGGCACCGGTCCGGCAGGTGCTGTTGGTGATACTGGTGTTCAGGGTGGACCAGGACCATCAGGATCACCTGGACCAACAGGAATGACTGGCCCAGCTGGTAACCCCGGCGGTATTGGATTCACTGGACTACCAGGCCAGCAAGGTATCAGGGGAGCAACGGGTGATACAGGAGCAAAGGGTGAGGCTGGTCTACGGGGAGAAGTGGGAGCAACTGGTAGTACAGGGCCACTTGGACCGCGTGGCTCAGTGGGTGGTATTGGCTTCACTGGAGCAGCTGGCGTGCAGGGCTTTACCGGAGCAACAGGTGCTGTCGGTGACAGTGGATTGCCTGGAACATCTGGATCGCCCGGTTTTACTGGATTCACTGGACAGATGGGTGGCACTGGCAGTCAAGGTGCCACAGGTCCTCCAGGAACTTCTGGTGATACTGGAGCTGCCGGTGCTACTGGTGTCCCTGGTAATGAAGGACAGGCTGGTGTTCCTGGAGATACTGGACTTGCTGGACCAGCCGGATTCACCGGTCCTGCTGGAGCAACTGGAGCATCTGGAGCAACTGGTATTGCTGGTGATAGAGGAGACACAGGAACCGCTGGAAATACTGGGGCCATCGGTTGGTTTCATTTTTACCGCGCGATGCACTTTAGTGCAAAGCGCGGTATTGCGATCGCATGTCGTCTGTCTGTCTGTCTGTCTGTAACGTTGGTGAATTGTGATCACATAGGTTGGAATTCTTCGAAA
>Ga0056114_1000957_pt1 | contig 11917 bp, 8 predicted proteins | sample WorMetHERISLAND1_FD_77005 | JGI IMG/M metagenome (GOLD analysis project Ga0056114, IMG submission 77005) | Marine gutless worms symbiont microbial communities from Max Planck institute for Marine Microbiology, Germany - Olavius loisae HERON... ...
AACGAATGAAGATAGGCCAGTATTGTCAGCGACAACGTTGTAAGCACGTCGAATCGGAACAATTTTGGCATGCTTTCGCGTCGCGCGGGTTTGTCAGCGATAGCTGGGCTTTCTTGTATATTTACTTGTTGTCTTCTGTGCAATAGTTTATTGATCGTGTTTGAATTCAATACTAAAGATGATTACACTTTATAATCTAGTCAGATTAAACAACAGAGCTTATGGTAGGCCTATGTAGCAACAATTGCTCATATTGGCTGTTTTTCTGGTGCAATTTAGGTAAAATGGTAAAATGATAAATGGGTCCCGATTTTATATAGAGCACTTGAAAGCGTCAGCATAGCATCAGCTTTATCTATAGCGCTCTTATTTACCCATGCCGGATCCGAGTCCATCAACGCTGACAGTCTAAACTCCAACTTCCTACAGCTCGGAAGAAGGAGTGGTGGCCGGCCACAGCGGACAATTTACCCCAGGCGGTTTCCTGCCAACTGTGAAACACACACTGCGTTAGCGGGAATCGAACCCACAACCTTCCGATTGTGAGTCCGACGCGCTACCAGTTGTGACACCGAGATCACCTATAGGCCTATGGGCTTATTCGATGTTGGTTCGGAACAGTATTGCAGCTGCTACTGAGCATGCCGATTTTTTTCTAGTTCATTTATGTTTTTGTAATGTTGTTTAATTTTGCATGGTATTGACAGCTGTAATAATACACAGTGTCCAACGTACAAACGCGGTGCAGCATAAAAGAAATAGGCTACATGTATGTGCAATACTGATAGAAGATCAATCGCCGGCAGTACAACGGTAATAAATCAACGTTTCAGACATCGATTGATTTATGTGGCAGGGTATATGGGGAGAGCTATTGGGGCACATGTACGGTTTTCAAGTCCCGCGCAATTCCACGTTCAAATACAGGCGCTCAAAATAAACCCAGAGGCGGGACTATAGACTGTCTCCGGGGTGCAGTCTACTTCATCGAATCAAGCCAGCAACGCGACGCGATCTCTGTGGTCAAGTGCAGGCAGGCAGCGGCCGGTAAAAATCTCATCTCAATTCAAAATCCATCTCACAACCACTTCCGCACGACGTGGTCGCCGCACGCCGTACATATCGCTCATCGGACGCGTATCGGTCGTGAGCCGTGAGCCCGCCAGGCCGGCCCTGTGTGCCGGGCCTTCCCCGTCCCCGTCTCCCTGTCGACTCAGTCAGACGACGTTGGCCACGGCGTCAAACATTAAATATGATATATGCACGGCACGCAATCGACAGTCGTATCAGCGGCCTCGGCGTCAGCAGCTGCTGGACCTGCAAAGGCATTTTACACGCTGGAACCGAATCAACGTCTATAGGGGCAGTAATCTACTATACAGTACGTACAGTGCTAATTCTGGCAGAAAATTAACGGCAATTTAAGTAAGCAAGTGCGTTTATTAACAAAACATGTGTTAGTGTATAACCACCTATATGCGTCTCCATTGTTTACTGCAAGCTGCAATTTTATTTACCACTATTTCTGCATCTCTATTGTCACATTACTGCGTTAGGCCTACATCAGTATTGAATTAAAACACTTACTTGCTTGCATATTTCTTTACTTACTTACAACGTATGTATGTTATAACGATAAAAAATATTTCAGATTGTGACCAATCTAATTACTTCTCGCGCATTATTCTCTTCCATCATCGAAATCAAATCAAGTCATTTATTAGCTCATAACATAACATGACAGAATGACAATTACACGAACAGGACAGAAAGGCAAGGCTCTTACAACTGGCCTAAGAACAAAATAAAATCAATGTGCGAAGATAGACGTAAAATTTAAAAAATACAATAAAAACATAGTTGCAATAACTGACATCTAAACTAGAAACACTGAAGATAATCAGAAAAGTCCATAGAGGCAATAGAGCGTTTAAATTGAATAAGTGAAGAAAAATCGATATCGGCAGGGAGTTTATTCCATATGTTGATTATACGCTCACAGAAAAGGTGGTGCGAATATTGCGGCTATTTGATTTCTTGATATTTCTCAAACAACTTGTACCTGTGGCCTCTAGTTTGTGTTACAGTAGTCTCCGTGATAAAGCATAATAATCACGTTGGAATTAACGTTGATGAGATCGAAAAGTAATTGAGTGTCGTTGACCGTATAAACAACTGCGATGAGGTGATTTGCCGTCCGACTATGGAAAATGCACTGCCAGCACTAAACTCAGCGTCACTCACCAGTTACATACACTGCAGAATCGCAACTGTACCGGAAATTTAAAAAATAAGATCAGAAATCGAAACTAGGTAGACTACTTGACATCTGAAGTATTTAGTTAAAATTAAGCCAATGCATGCTTGTCTAATTGTAAATTTTAACGTCAAATATACACGTCTATATAATGCTATTTTAATCTGCTATTGTACACTGTGTCTCAAAAATGCACCAACTTTGAAATTCGCGTTATTTTCGATGTCAGGTTTGAAAGACGAAACTTTGATAAAAGCAAACCTATATGAAAACTGAAACATGCAAACTCTATTCTAGAGTCTTTTGAATATTTCTGCCAAATTTAATCAAAATTGATCATTATAATTTTGAGTCATACCGTTTCAAAGTTGGTGCATTTTTTGAGACACAGTGTATATTGGCGAAATAGAGCTTTTCATTATACAACAAAATACTGCTCTACTACTTTACTCAGTTAATTCACGCTGAAAGTCACTTTGTTGGTTTCAGGAGAAAAGCTTTGAAGAGAAAAGTATAGTGAGAATACTATATAGTGATGTGACTGGCGTACTCAGATAGATGAAGATGCCGCCAGAATTCACAGGATAGGACCGAACGGCCCTCGCGGGGGCCGTGAATATGGAAGAAAGAGCGAAGGCTGCCACAAATTCGAATGTATAGTGGGTGCCTGTAGAGTGCCTTTTGATTTAGTGCCAGTCGACGAGTCTTCTGACCAACGACGGACATATTTCTGACTGTCACATCACCAGCCGGTGAGTGTGTCATATCCTGCCGGTCAGACGGGTCAAGCGTTGCGCCGTTAACTATGCAGTGCGGCAATCTCGTCGGCCGCAGAATTAATACGCCTGGCCGTCCGCACTCGCATGCAGTAATATAGGCTAGGCCTACTGCAATATCTTGTCAGAAGAACGAGCATGTGTATAGGCGACAGGAAGGATCACATCATTGATTTGTAGTTGTGCTGGCAGTATGATTGTGTGGTCGACATACAAAAAAACAGTCTATGTTGCAACACCTCTCATGTCTCGCATTAGTTTCCTTATTTATCAGTTGCCTCATATAATAGATTTATCAAGTATTCAGCTCTTCCAAACTTTTACTCATTTACAATCAATCATATGATGTCATGTCAAATTTACAGCTACACATGTGACCGTGAACAGTATCAAATGCAATACTGCAGTGAACGCAAGTCGCGGTTAATCGCTAGGCCTGGCCTAATAGTATAGAGTTCAGCATTATGCAGTAGGCCTACTGATTGAAATATTGTCCATTTGGAGGCTCCCCATTATAGCCGGAGTGAAAAATGTGATTCAAATGCATTGGTAATGGAGCTATTCGACTGTCAGGATGCGAATTCATATCCACTGCAGCTATGTTGCTGTATTTGTCATATCCTTATTTGGCGCACTTGACTTATTCCGGGTTGACTGAAATGCAGGTGCAGGACGATATGTCAGAAGTGCAAAATGTAGGACCAACGTCGGGAATTGGTTACTTTACGTAATTAGTGGAAAAATACGAACTCAAAATGTTCTGCGACTACTTGGCCGTGCATGACCAGAATAACTATAGACTCACATACGATGCAGTTCTAACGCAATTCCGTATGTTGATCTCTGCAGTCAGTCGCCCTGATTGCGACAAATGAGACGTCACGTAAAGCGTTGTAAACAGCGCAACTTGATCGTCTTCATAATGATTTCTGCCGGACATGGTCATAACGACAGATTCCCATAATTCAACGAATAATAAGGATTTATGACAAGTCTAGTAACTCGCATCGTCGCTATTACTGCAGTTGTAGCTGCTACAGCATCTGCAACATAAACGGTGTATATATGCCACGCGCTATCGACGGATTTGTGCTCTCGATGGATCGCGCTGCGCTGTTGGGCGATGATCGCTCGTTCGCGCCAACATCGACAGATCGTGCAATAATCTAGCGATGGCGTTCACTAAAAGCTGCGCTGTAGACAGTTACCGTGGTTTTTGTCTATCGACAGCCCAGCGCTGACGGTCGTCATCACAAATCCGTCAACGCAAACAAACGATCGTCCAACGGCGCAGCGCGATCAGCCGGTAGCCCAAATCCATCGATAACGCGTTTAACATTCACTAAACGAGGCCAAAACCTAGAGGCCGAGGCTGAGGCCAGAGCTACGAGGCCGAGGCCGAGGCCAATTTCTGGAGGTTGAGGCCAAGGCCCAGGCCAAAAACAATTATGAAAACAGTACCAAATAATGATTCACAACATACGATTTAAGATTATTGCCGGAAAATTAACAAAATTCCCGAATCTTATACGATTTTTGCCAGAAAATGCCCGATTACATAATAAGACAACGAGATCGAGGCCAGGCCGGGGCCAAATGTTTGAGGCCGAGGCCGAGGTCCAGGTCAAAATTTTGGCCTCGGGGCCACTTTGGCCTCGAAGACTTAACATCACTAATAACATTATAATAAACCTAGTATTCTGAAGTCGGACGCGCACAACCCTTTTGTAGCACGCTGCACGCTAAGCTACTTATAAATGGGTTTATTTTGAGCGAACGTGGAATAGCACGGGACTTCAAAACCGAACATGTGCCCATTAGCTCTTCCCATATGCCCTGCCACATAATAAATCATTCGACAAAACGTTGATTTATTACCGTTGTACTGCCGGCAATTGATCTTTCATCGTATATTACATGCCGCAGTATTGCACATTGGATTGGATTGTGCGTGGTTTTACATCCCCGCCAACACAGTATAGGTTATATGGGAGACGGTTTTTACAGGTCAAAAGATTCAACCAACAGTATCAAAGTACTGAAGGAAAAAGCTAAGGAAAACAACCCAGTATTGCACATAAGATACTTCTTTTATGCTGCACTGCATTATAAACAAATGCGCCTGTCCGTCTGTCCGTCTGTTCGTTCGTTCACTTCGCATTTCTATTTCCGTCGAGTTATACCACGTGACCTCATCGTTGATCCTCTACATCCGGTCGACGCGACAATGACGTCATCTGTAGTCTGATGCACCGCGCCGCTGTCTGCTTACAGCTTCTTCTTCTGCATCAGAACGTCAATAACGCCATGACCACGTCATATCCGACCAGTCATCGTGTTAAGTTCGGCATGAAGAGTCCGACACAATACAGCTGGTCTCCTCATTACGCCGCTGTCTGCGTTCATATAACACGTGAGCTGCATTAACGATATTGTGACGTCAATATTCGGTGATCTAGGCTAGATCCCTTGTGGCACGGAGTAGGCCTAATAAATATGTGAAAGTTGGAAATGACATCGGATCCAAAATTGGTTTCCATTCCATATTACAAGAACGCCAGTTATCGCAAAAATTGCGCGTCCACTATTACAGTCGACTTTGGCTCAAGGTCATTAAAAGTCATTGGTAATAATACCCTATGCGACATTCCACATATGATAGGTATTTATCCGGCGTAACTTTGTGTCCATCTCGCGTAGTTGTCGACACTTATTGGCCAAAACGCAATGCTTTTTCCTCTATTTAACTGCCCCGTTAGGAGTACCCCGTCTGAATATCGAAATAGAGTAGAGCGACTGGACACGAGAAAAACTGGAGTGATGATGCGGTATGGCGGTAAAAGAATTTCTACAATACGTTTAATTGTTTTGACACAATCCGAGCGCGCAACGGAGGACGGACGGACGGACAGACAGAACCGACGGAATTGCTATATTAATATAGGCCTAACGCATGCATTCATAAAAGACGCTGAAACGTACAGCACGCACACACATACTGGATGACGAGAGACGGCTTAACCCTTTGACGCCTACTGTTGCCATATGGGTACAGCTATAAAGCATCTTGTCACTTCTTGTGACAGACCGGGTTAAGTCGTCATTTGTAATTTTTGACATCCGGGCACTCTGACGCTCAGGGCTGAGCGTCAGAGTGCCCGGATGTCAAAAATTACAAATGACGACTTAACCCGGTCTGTCACAAGATGCTTTATAGCTGTATCCATATGGCAACAGTAGGCGTCAAAGGGTTAAATTCAACAAAAATGACGGACGGCTCTTGCATCGTTTGCAGTCAGTGATGCTTGCCGCATCGCACGTGCGTCGTTGCGTGCTTGTCGTCAAAATAACCACGCTAATTATCTGCCGCGTTCAGTTTTCGTCCGTGCGGAAGACGAACGCGCCCGCCATCTTTTGTTTCTCTCCTCAGATTACGTGCTGTGTACAGTATGCTAACGTTTCAATGCCGCGAGGATCAGCTGCATCATCACGTCTCCTTCTCATTGATACAAATGCACACAGTGGGCCACACCTGGGCACAACAGCAACCTGCCGCACCGAACGGCCGTCGTACAGGCACATCGGAGATATCTATTCGTGTTTACGACAGAATACCACAGTATAGTCAATGTCATGCGATGTTATAGACAGGCGAGTTACAGCATTGTAACATTCATGTATAGGCCTATTCACATTGGTCTAGCTGCTTACATTTTCCTGCTACTATACAAGACTGTCACTCCCGCGTTTTCCACCCCTATATGCTATTCTGGTGCCACGTTTTCCATTCCCGCGTTTTCAGTTGCCCCCCCCCCATTGATGTCAATGCAAGAATCCTTGTTCGAAACTGTGGATCTTAATGTAGTACAAGATCGCGGTCCTTCCCTTAGGATTAGTAAACAGTACTGTAGAATTGACGCCAGACTTAACTATTTCATATAAACAAATGTCATTGCTTGATATTTATTACCTGAAAAGTGCTGTCCGGTGTCATTGCAGAGCTGCATTCAAGAGAGTTATTGAAAAATGTTTTTCTTGTGTTTACCTGTTGAATTTTTACGCGTGGCAGGGAAGATGAGAGAGTCGTTTACGTGACCCGCATCTCCGTTTGATATCCACATGTTGTACATCCGTCACCTGTGTGTATACTACTTGTATGCATTTTCATTTCATTTCATTTCACAGAACAGAAGTTACATAAAGACAACATGAAAGATAAACGTGCTAAGTGTTCCATTGGACAGAAAGGCCAGTGGCACTAACAACTGCCCGTACAGATGCACACACACAAACACAACGCAAAAAGAATCACAAAGCAAATAATGAGTTAATAGTTAACTAAGTAGTCTAAAATCAATAGTATAGTGATCTTTTAAAACGAATCAGAGGTAAAATCAACAGTATCAGGAAGCACAGTCTTCTGCATCCGTTCCTTATACACAAATTTTGTTTATTGCTGTTAGATATTAATAAACCATTTTGTTTTCTCAAACTCTGCACTTCACAGGTGATTGTTTGTGCGACATCAAAACTGCTAATAGCTGCAGTAAGTAAACTGTCTTCCATCTGCCACGGTGCTCTTCTTCGGTCTTCTTAGTTCTTAACGACCACAAACTGGTTAAGACTTATTCACAAGGCGAAGCCGTCATGGTCAGATCTGTGCATTTCTTCGTCGCTCGACAAGACGTGATGTGACTGCCGTTGACCCATGCTATTACTACCATGCACGGTTGACGGTCGATGTGGTCATAGGCAGCAGCTCACAGCAACAATTTCGCTAATGCGAGCGATTTACAGGCGCATCCTCAACGGCCATCATACATGTATATGTATACACTTCGACTGCAGTTTGTATTCGGCGTCGACCATCACGGCGTCCAGCCAACTCAACTGCAATGAGAATCACGTGAAACTGATATTCAGTTTATTCACTGTACAGTAATGTACTTTCTTCTGCATCATGCATGTGCTCCTTATGTACAAATCACCAACCGCTCTTTTAGATATGCATCATCTTACCTGTGGAATCAGCTTCCTTCTTCGTTCCGTCAACCTCATCCTGTTTACTCTCTTCCTGGTTCACCTGATCTTATGTTAAGCCCCCACCTTCGCCCTCACCATCTATCACTCCTGCCTTTCACTCCAGACGACTTAAAACTCATCGGTTGAACTATACCATTAAAATTTGAAAATCTATACTCGACAATATAACCGTGTGCGTTTTGTGTTGTTATTCTGCGGTCCTGTTTCCAGTAATAAACAAAGACAATCGTATAACTATTGGCAGCTCGTCGTGCAGCGTTATCAGTATATTGACCACGCGAGTCGGTGCGCGCGTAGATAGTCGCAGCAGACGTAAGCAGATGTAGATACGCCATTCTGGACAGATCATCCAGCCTCAGATCGGTTAGAAATTGATCGCGGCGGGCGCTCAGCGCACGACAATACACTGATTTCGACGTGGCCGCTGGTCACGGCCCTCGGGGCACGATCGCGTGCCGTGCCGGTGCGTCTTCCACCTCCGCCGAGAGCGTCGTCATCCACGCCGCAGTGGCCACCGACCAGTGCCGCTGTTGCCGGTTGTGATCGATTGCTTCAAGTTATCTCCTGCCTTGTCGCTGCAATCGAAACACTTCAGTAACAAAACTCAAAGAGTCCGTCGATCTCGGACCATTTTACTTGTGATAACAGGATATATTATCTATATACCCTGAACCGTTGGGTAAGGCGAGAACAGAATATCTCACTCAGCCCATACGAAGAATGAGCTATTTTGATGGTTCACATACAATGCGTCCAGAAAGCAGACAAGTAGGGTAATATTTAACTCGTTGACGACAATAAACCGACCACATTCCGTTTGTGAGCCGAACCTGTAGTCCTGTACCGCATAAGTTTGTCCGATCTGACAGTGGGCCCGCGATCCGGAAGTCGATTGTGCAAAATGAAAGAGAATTTACTTGCGTTTTGTTAAAAACTTTAAATCCTCACATAAAATGTGGTCATTTGATTACAAACAGATCCGTTCATATGGGTCGGGTCGGGTTGGGTCGAATCGGGTCGGTTATTCAGAAATGTCAAATATGCAGTTGACGTAGGCCTAGTAGTGCGAATAAGTGGGAAGTCACAATCACTGCCGGTGTGAATCGTGCAAGTTGTCGACCGGCGAACGAGTAAACGAATACAAGCTGTGGACAGACTTTGCGATGCTGCTGGTTTGCCGAATGATTATATAACATTTCCGCAGTTTTTGTTGGGTCGGGTCGGGTCACTGGAACTGCAGGTTAGGCCAGGTTGAGTCAAAGAATTTTGACCAAAGTCCATCTTTAATTTGATAAATCCAACCGTGTTTTCACCTAGGCCTACTCCACGATAGCAATTACACAACCTATCGGAGTGGGACAGACAGACGGACGGACGGACAACTTGCCATACACGTCTCTCGGTAATAAATTAATAACGACTGTGATGGGTCGCTGCTATATGTGTCAATTTAGCACATTACATTACAGTTAATTCAAAGATTTTAATACATTTTGCAATGCAATCAGAATTGTCTGTAGTTAACAAGTAGGTTCACGGCCAGGTGGCTGCTGCGACGGCGGATTACAGATCTCAGATTTATTCGCCACATGGGCAGCACAAAACAGCAAAAGACAAAAGCACAAAAACAACAATCAGAGTAAACAGACAGGAAAACAGACACAAATCAAAACACAATCTAAGTAAACTGACAGTTATACGTAAAACAGACAAGCATACAAACCAATCAAGAAACACTAAAAACGTTATCACAAAATGAAAAGCATTTGGTGAAATGTATTCGACGAAAAACGATTTTGACATTTTCGTTCCCAATGACCTTGACCTTGACCTTGACCTTTGACCTTTAAATCTTAAATTTGCTCCCCTAGTTATACTCTTGTCCGGCGCTGTATCCACTAATTAGAATTTTCTATGGATTTCCTTATTTCCTATTTCAAGGCAATCGGAGGCACGGGACGGACAGATAGAGAGACGGGCGGACGGACAGAGAGACAGACGGACAGGGTGCAACGCTTAATGCGGTCCCCTGGGGTGGACCACATAATAACTCAGTTTCGAGTTTGGATACTTACCGTATACGCCAGCGAGCTTTATCGAAACATAAATCTGTTTCGCTGCGGCTGTTTTGATCCGGAAATCCGCGATGACGTTAAATCGCGATGATGGCTGCATGGCATATGTCCCTGTGCTCGACATAACGGCCAGTAAAGCCGGAGACCAGCGGCCTGTGATATGGCAGCCAGTTTGCGTGTGTATCGGGGAATTAAGATCGTTGGAGGTTTATCTGGGACTGAATCACGCCTGAACGGTTCTCACCGTTCATTCGCTGAGCATTGACCGAAAGATCTATTCTGATAACTGCCTTTCTGCTCAGCCGTTGTACACTGAAATACATAGCAACGTCATAAATCTCCTTGTTTCGGTTTCGACTTCTTTCACACGTCAAATTGAAATTAAGACGTTGTTATACGAAACGACTTGTATTCCAGCCATAGGTCATCCACCTCGTACACAAGACTGTATCATCTGAGACAACGTGGCTTGTTCGATAGTTTGTTTTAGTTTCTTCTTTTTAAACGTATTTTTTGTTTCTGCTTACGTGTGTTAGATTAAACTGACCACACTCAGCTTTTCAGTCCACTTTAAAATCTCTTATCGTATCGTATCGTATCGTATTATGACGTACGATTTGCCAATCGTCCACTATAACTATATTTCCCACTGCTTCCGACATACAGCAACCGAAAACTAGGCTATTTTTATAGCTCTTCTATATTAAACACTCCTTGCTAGTAGTTAACCCGTCCGAATTAGAATGATGCGGCTATCGTATCTATTCCGTTGGTGACAGAATTTCGACGATAGGTTTAACCGTTCTGACACAATTCCAGCGTGTGACGGACAGACGGGTGGACAGAGACGGGATTGCTATATCAATATCGCGCATCGCATTTGCAATTTTATGTGGATGCTCGATCATCGCCATCATCACACGATCAGATAAACGTGGTGCAAGCGCATGGAACACGTTACAAAGTCGAAAAACACCGTAACCCTATCAAGAATACGATATACGATACGATAGAACAGAGTGGAGTGGACTCGAAAGCTGAGTATTCAGCTTTATCTAGCACACGTAGCCAGTAAAAAGAAACTAAAACAAACAACGCCAGTGCCCCTTTAATACAGTACAGGTTAAGATCCGTGAAGTCAGTCCGGAAGGAATAAGAGTGACTATGGAGGAAAGGATTTGTGAAAGAGATAACTTTTAAGTCTGGAGTGAAAGGTCGAGGGAGTGATAGATGGTGAAAACGAAGGTGATGACTGTGATAAGGTGATATGCGAAGGATGATGTGAACCAGGAGGAGAGTGAACACAACAAGGTTGACGGAATAAAGAAGGGAGTTGATTCCACAGGTGAGGTGATGCATATCTAAAAGAGCGGTTGGTGATTTGTAATGACGAAGATACAGATGGTCGAGCTAGGGTGACAACAGATGAGGAGCGGGTTCTACCTGAAGACTGAACAGAGCGGTTGGTGATTTGTAATGACGAAGATACAGATGGTCGAGCTAGGGTGACAACAGATGAGGAGCGGGTTCTACCTGAAGACTGAACAGAGATATTACAGCATTTGTACGTATAGGTATAGGTATGCGTATAGGTAGTCAGAAAAAGTCGAAACATCAACAGCACTGTAGCAGGTGACTCTGACACTGAGCTGCTTTGATTGTAATCATTGTTGTCGGTCGCGCGGCACGGAAGCGTGGAAGTCCAGTGCACGTGGCGGAAGGAAGGAGGTCCGTGACGTGGTCGCTGCTAGGCGTCCATCCATTAA
>Ga0056114_1000958_pt1 | contig 11915 bp, 8 predicted proteins | sample WorMetHERISLAND1_FD_77005 | JGI IMG/M metagenome (GOLD analysis project Ga0056114, IMG submission 77005) | Marine gutless worms symbiont microbial communities from Max Planck institute for Marine Microbiology, Germany - Olavius loisae HERON... ...
GATTGATTATTGCTGCCTAATTGTTGTTCATTGCACTTAAAATGTTGTAAATAAAGAGAATATTGCACGGTAAACAGACATCTCTTACATTATCAGGTTGGACCTTGTAGCCGAACGTAACAATATATGTACGTACTTGTAGCTACTAATCTCATGTCCAAACTATTCGTAATATCTTATTGTTACTGCACAATGTTTGGTGCTGCAGCCGTGTGCTGTGTCGTGTGTGCGGTGCTGTCCTTTGGGCATGTGTTTCTGTACGATGCTAACTAGACTTTAATACGACTGGTTTGTAGTAACTAATGAACATGGTTGAACGGTCTTTTTGTCTCGGTATTTGTTGTTGATAAACTATTTACATATAGGACCTACTGTAAAATATTTATATTTTTAACAAGCGATACAATACGAGTACAAATGTAGGCTATTATTTTATACAGCTAGAGTGTTGTGTTTCTATAGTTTTAGTAAATTTGCACATTTATTATTTTCTGATTTTTGTCGGAAATGAATACAGATCGTTTTCACCCGTGTTGCAGTTGTTATACCGCTGTGCTGCCACTAACAGTCACATTTTCAAGTCCTGGAGTTTGGCATTGGCCCTGTATGAACTATGAAAACCTACGTAAATTCTCAAAAATTTCAAGGACACAGTAACGTCTCATTGTGCGCCCGCACTGTCACATAGCTCCGAAGAGTGACGCCAGCGTTTTCGTAGACCGTAATAGAACTATAGGTATGTTTGTGGACTGGACTTTAACTAACACAATGCAGAACACACCTGACTTCATTATTTTTTTACCCATTCATTCCGAGTGCTTCACGCAAATGCAGTCCTTGCAGGTAAGTGTAATAAATACACACGATGTCCGTTAGGCTGTCATGGCCCTGAATTGTCTACTCCCATGTGACCACCGCCATGCACTGCTGATGGCGGCGGCGGCCTGTACTCACCTATAGAATACACTGTTCAAATGTGCATTGTAGAATGCAGCAACAAACCAATGTCTAAGCCTATAATCAAGCTGATTCGATATTGTTAAACGTCGTTTACATTATTTCTAAGAGCGTTCGAACTTCAACCTTTTGCTTGAAAATAAAACAAGAAGCCAAGCTGTCGCTAGGATAGCCGACCGTACTGCCAAAAATTGTAGGGATCACGTGACCTAGGCCACGCCCACTTTCAGGGGAATTATTTGTACGCCCGCTAGGCATCCCCGATACAAAGCTGCATACCAAATTTGAAGTCTAGCTCAAGTAGTTTTCGAGATATTGCGCTCTAAGCGTATCGGGGTCACGAGTTTGCCCCTTCAAGGTCACGTGACGTCATCGGTCACGTGACCATTCGATAGCCCATGTGCCATTTTCTATTGGTAGTCCTTTGGAACCAAGCCTCTATCTCTAACGGTTTTTAGAGCTATTCAACGTCAAATGTAACGCAATGGTTGACGTGACCTTGATACGACCTCGAAACAAAGGTCAAGGTCATTCATTTTGGTACCAATCGATTTCTCATATACAACTTCCTATAGGCTCTCAATAGTAACGTTTGCTCTAGGACGCACCGTTTAGCCACAATACATAACGTCACAGACGACGACGACAGACAGACAGACGACAGACACAACACTGTACCAATAGCGCGACCGTACTAAGTACGGTCGGCTAAAAAAAATTCAGAATAGGCCTAATGTTGGCTTGGCAGTGGGAACTGAGGAATACAAGAGGAAGTCAGGACGGCCAATGAAAAACTGGATAGACACTGTCAGATGAGATCTGAAGGATATGGACACTATCTGGGATGAAGCCGACGAACTGGCGGCAAACAGAACAGAATGGCGTCAACGTGTGGCCCAATGCATCCATCTGGATCCGGGATGAACTAAAAAGTGCTGATGTAAGTTTAGCCTCACTTTAGAGCATTTTGATTAGCGATTCTAACTGATCAGGCGATTGGCATTTACAATGGAATTGGAAAATCCCAAAATGTAGGCCTATGATTTTCGTATGGGAAATCATAATGCAAATTTTAATTATAATTTTAAGAAGGAGATAGACATAGCACCGTGTATAGCCATTTTATGTGAACACAGAGCTAACTAACTCACGCCATAACTTAATAAATTGTGTTTATTCCTACACGGACCAACGACCATGCACTATAGGAGTTGCGGCACCGTACAGGGAGGCGGATCGCGCCTTGTTCGTGGCGCTATCTTTGCTGCAATTGGGTCGATTTACGTTAATTAAACCATCGCACGGGTAAAATTTTTTACGTAGGCCTATCACCACTGTGAACATGTACCAACTAACGGCCGACAGTCGTTTAGATAAACAAGTCGACCAAAACACCAGAAGGTATTTGAAATAGGAGACAGCAGACGGCCATCTCGCACTTTACGTGCTAACTGTCGCAAGACATCTGTGTGCATGGACAGGACGTAGAGACTAGAGACGGACGGACGTTCATCTTTCAACAACTATCACGTCCTGTACTAGGGTTCTAGCAAAATCGGCATGATTGTCGAATACCGGTAATTATTGACAACAAAACTTCAACCGCCAATGTAAGGATCACAAATCACGATGACCGACTGGGCCAATCTTCAGGATAGGGTTCTATAATTTTTGCAGATCCACCGCATTTGTACCGGTATGCCGATTATCATGTGGCATGCTGATTATGAATGAACATTCATCACTTGAGGTCATATTTTCTATTCTACTCTGCAGAGTTATACCCTGTAGTTAGTTTGCACAAATTGCACTGCATTAAGACACGAGCTTACGAAGTTGTACCGAGTCCGTATTTTAACAAAGACGGACGAAGTGACACAAGACCGAATCGGGCTCCTTCCGGTCGATGATCTTTTGACCTGGAAGTTTTTGTTTGTAAACAAACAGTTGTTGTTTCACTGTTACTATTTGGTAGTATAATATTGTGAATTGGTGATGGCAAGTGTTTATGGGAAACTGAACGTCTTCGCTACAAATTGTAAGATATAAGAAATATCGCCTCGATAGTTAGGGTAAAGCTAAAAGTTGAAACTTTTAAGATTTGTAATTTAGTAAGTGCACCTTGGTCCAAATTTCAGCGGACCACACCCTCAGTTGTGTTATTTCTCATATAAAGGACCGATTACGGCTGTGCACACGACAGAGTGTATATCAGTGTTTACTCTTTATAGGCTTTGGTGCAATTCAGCAATTCTGCATCGTTGTCCATCGTTTATCAAACCGATGTCACGAAACAATTAGTTTCATTTTTCACATGATGCTGGTGTATGATGTATCTTTGTCTCTCTGTCCACCACACGGTGGTATGGTATTGTGTCCAAATAGGTAAATGTATCACAGATGTTGTCAGCAATAGCCGGTCTTTCTGCGTCTGGTGTGTCCAGGCACACTGGTAATAAACATTTAATCAGTGCATCCAATTGATGCAGTTTACCCATTACAGAGGTCGTGACATAACAGGTCACTGTTTCCCCTCCAATCAGTGTTCATATATTGCCGTTTATTATTCTACCATCTGTACAGCTTTGTTTGAACGATTTGTACATGTATATCTCGATAATGTAGGCCTACTGTGTTTACGCGCCATAGATACACTTCGGTGGCCGCTATTAGATGCACCAACTGGACTCATATTACCCGTGTAGTTAGACACACTAGACGCAAATGCACAGGACATATGTTACCAATAGGCTACCTGGGCTTTCTCTTTGTTAACTAAGAATAAAATGGATGGAATGTTGACAGTCTAGTTTTACAGGGTATTTATGAGTGAGAGATTTACTGTTCAGTCATGATGGATAAGATGTTAGCAGTTGGTTACTGTCACTCAAAAGTATAACATTTGGATGCCATTTTACATTTGGCTGTTTTAATACTTATATATAACTTTTGTGCACATACCAGTGTCTGCTATATTTTCACGTGTGTGGTTTGCAGTTGTGAACTGCTGCAAACGTTCTTTATTAAAACGTTGGACATGTAAATTTAAGTAAAGCCTGAATTATGAGCAAAATATGTCCAAAATATGTCCAAATATTTTTTATTGTTTTTGTCGGTGAAACTGTATGAAGATATTGATGGGATACATTATACTAATATTTTTTTTTAGTTGTGTGCATTTCTATAGGTAGTAATTTTATTCGTCGTTATTCCACGAAACGAATCACAACTCATTACAGTGTGGTACCACGAGAGACAGATCCACGATGGGAAGGTAATTACTGACACTGCTTAGTATGTAATATCTAGTCGTCACTTGTATGCATTTTGACATATTTTATAATAACAGCTTGGCTGTATACGAGCATGAGTTGTACCTAGGATCAGCAATAAACATGTCTGATGTACAGTCTTACTTTGCTTATCCCACAGGAATTTATGGTGAGACATAGGGGTGGCGAGTTAATACTCTATTATTACTGAACTACAATTACTGACCACACTCCACATGTAGTTTGCATTTTCAGTTATTAGTTGTACTGTACTTTACATATTATGTCTCCTTAATACTGTTCATGCTGAGAGAGAAAAAGTGCTGACTAGTGGTCTGATTGTGAGACGACTGTAGGATGAAGTCCACTCAACGCTTTATCACCAACATTGGCTGCACTTCTGCTGCCCTGGACAGTGCTGACTTCTCAAAGTAGCATATTGCAGTCTGCAGTCTCTTGTGCTCTCTGAGGTCCAGCTTATATAGCAGCATGGGTGTTTGTCAGTCTCTACAATGCATTCACAGCTGTGGTATTAGATGATGCGATGTATGAACGTACTTATCACACAGTGAACCAGCCCACATCAGCTATCTGATGCCAAATGAAGACATGCTGCATGGCAAGATTTCAAAGTAGATTTGCATAGGCAGTGAACTGCAGCAGGGGCGAGGAGCGAGGTTGGTGGCTTTCGGGGAAATAACATGATGGGGAAATCCGCTGTGTGATTCCTCGAGGTGAGAAATGAGGTTGGCGAGATAATGTAGAGGGGTTAAGGGGGCAAGATAATGGTATAAGACTACATTACTGAATCAAAGCAAGTTTGGTGTCATTAATCGTATTCGTATTTAAGAGTTTTCGTTTATTAATACAGGAGTGAGTATGGATCGTGATTCTGACGAGGCCGACGTTGTAATAGTTGGTGGTGGACCAGCTGGACTGTCTGCGGCATGTCGTCTTAAGCAGCTTGCTGATGCCAGCAGCAAGGAAATGCGTATTTGTCTTGTTGAAAAAGCCTCGGAACTTGGTTTGTGTTTTCATTTCTACAAAATTACAACAAAACATAAACATCATTATGCATATAATATATAAATTGTAATGTCATAATTTAACATTGGAAAATAAACATGTAGTGATGATTACTTGTTTTTTAAATATGGTGGAAGTGTATGTGTACTACATTAAGGGACTACGTCAGTACAATGACGTTTGTATTGCAGAATATTACCACAAGTGATTCCACCAGAAACACAAGTCATGGAATGAAATATGGTCATGTTGTTAGTTTTTATTGCCTAATGTTTGACTACTTTAGTTTAGATGACCTCACAACTCATCAACAGTTACGAGTGCTTATAGACTGCACTGAATGTTCAGGTCGGCATACGCTGTCTGGTGCTTGTATTGAGCCGAAAGCTTTGAATGAGTTGTTTCCAGACTGGAAAGAACAAGGAGTGAGTACATGTCTCTGTTAGTAGTTGAGTTGTCACTAGTCATTAGTGTAATATTGCATGTTGTGCTGTTGTGGTTTTATATTTGTTTATCAATCTCTGAATGATCTGTAGTTTATGACTACATTTCACCAAACTGGACTTTGTTCTTACTCACTGCTCATTGGCTTTTTTGTTTTAGTTTTTCTTTACATTTTTTATTTGTTGGTTACATTTGGTAGTGTAAGCTAACCATCCAAAATTAGTTTTTTAACATGTTAAACTTTAATATATCATATTATATCGTATCACAGTGTTAGCTTTCAGCAGCTAGATAGTGTTCTGTTGTCTGCAAAAGGCCATGAAAAATGCCATCATCACACGTGCGCCAAGGAATGCATTGGCAACAGCACGTATGGCAGAGAAATACTTTATGTGTGGGCATTATTTGTTATAACAGCATTAGATTTACTCACAGTTAAGTGATCAGATATGTGCTGTATTGAGTTTTGTGTAAATGACAATTCAGGCTCCTCTGAATACACCAGTTACCGAGGATAAGTTTGCTTTTCTGACCGAGAAAAAACGAATTCCTGTTCCAATTCTGCCAGGTATGAGTGCAGCATAAAGATGTTATTATAGTAGGATTAAAATTTTTACTGTTTTACAATATATGCAAACGTTTTGTTGTAATTTATATTCTTTTTTGGTTTCTAAAGTTATTGTAGCAGTTTATATTGCAGTACAGTGTAGTTACTTTTTAATTATTGTCAGTAAGTAATTTATCATGTTTCAGTGTGTGGTCCATATGATGTTACTTATTTATTTTTGCATTCTGTTCATTTCAAAATAAAAATCCATTCAGTTATTTTTAATGTTATATAGTTGTCAATAAACATATGACTGTTTCCATGTTACAAGATGGTGGTCTGTGATCAGTAATTTGCACTATGAGATGCTTGCAATATCAGGCCTTCAGTGCTGTGACTCTGTGGGCAACTTGAAGGACCTGTAAAGAATTCTGCACCAATAAGTTTTAATAATTCATCTGCGGGAGACCTTTCACCTGTTGGTTTTGGCCTAGAGTGACTCAAGAATAGTGGGATTAGTACACAGTGTAAACCGCTCCCATTGCTGTGCTCATTGCTGCGGGCATTTTATACCTGTTATGCATGTTCACATGGAGAATGGAATCAGTGCTGCTTGAAAATGTGAACTTTGGATATCCGTAAAAATTGCAACCTTTGAAATTTGAAGCATACTAAGCATTCCAGTGATAACAATAGCCACGAGTGTGTTTGTATTTATACAGCATTGTTCTGTTGCTGATGGATAACTGCACGCCCAAGAATTTAGACAACTGAAAATACCAAACAATACTTAAAATATCCGAGTGATGAAACATATTTTGCAGAACGAAGACAATTGATCATTCTCAAGTATTAGTAACCATGGAAGAGAAAATGGGGTGTTCGCTGGAGTGGTAAAATTGTGGCCAGTTGAAAAGTAGCCATATATCTGGCTTATTCTGTACTAACAGAGATAATAATTGTGCTGATGTGCAGGCTTTCCATTTCACAATTCCGGCAACTATATAGTGCGTCTTGGGCACGTGGTACAGTGGCTTGGTGAGCAGGCAGAGGCTCTAGGTGTTGAGGTGTATCCAGGCTATGCAGCCAGTGAGGTCAGTCGTCACTGTATACTGACATTCACTGGTAGAACACTTATCAGTTCAGTCCTTCAGCAGCGTGACCTCTGTAATTCTCATCAGTAGATATGATGGATGTAGCAAGTATTGGTACAGAGTTTACAGAGGTGATAGCACTGAAAATAGGCAGCTGTGTTAGGTGGATAATCATTAATGAGTGTTATTAATTCATCTGTTTTGGAACTATGGAACACTGGGACATTATGAGTAATTGTTGGCAGAATACAAAAAAAAATGATTATGTTGCATAGTGCATTTTTAATTTGAACTAAAATGTCGAAGATGTTAAAATCACCAGTCGCGCTCCAGAGATTGCTGTAGTGCAGCTGTTTTCAGATTTATTCCAAGCTTTTGACTATGTATTGCATAATTCTCTCAAAAATTTGTGCTTTGTGATGATGTCTCGAACTGCGCAATAGTTTTTTTTAGTTTACAAACATCCAACGAACAAACAAAAGCAACCACATACCGTTACAATTGAAATCAGTGTTGCTGTGTGGCTGACTGTGCTGTGGCAGATCTTATACCACGACGATGGCAGTGTTAAAGGCATTGCAACGAATGATGTTGGAATACATAAAGATGGATCTCCCAAGGTCTGTTTGTGCAATTCATTTTGTGTTAATTTTGTGTGACAGTTACATTTCTCGTGACTGTTTCTAGCTGTAAGAGCGGGTGAACATGACTTTTTGAATCATCATCATCTTCTCTTTTGAATTAATATCAATGTGCCTTGCTGCAATTTCTTTAATGCAAAGCATGTGACACCAGATTACAACTTGTAGTAATTTGTCATTGTCACGATACATAAGGAAATTTTATTCACATTTTGTAGTTGCTGTCGACATTGATGATGACCTTGCATTGTGGCAAAAGTCACTGACCGTCCATCTTGCCATACTGTTACAACACATGTCTCTGTACAGGACTCATTTGCACGCGGTATGGAGCTGCATGCTCGGTGTACAATATTCGCCGAAGGCTGCCACGGTAGTCTTGCGAAGCAGCTGTTCCAGCAGTTCAAACTACGGGACAGTTGTGAGCCCCAGTCTTATGGCATCGGCTTGAAGGAGCTGTGGGAGGTAGACCCAGCGCTTCATCGACCTGGTCGTGTCGAGCACACCGTCGGCTGGCCGCTGGTACACACGTTTGCTTTGTTCTGTTTCACTGTAACTCAGACAGCAAGTTAGTCTTAACCCTTTGACGCTCACTGTTGTCATACGGGTACAGCTGTAAAGCAATCTGTGCCAGACCGGGTTAAGCTGTCATTTGTAATTTTTGACATTCGGGCACTTTGATGCTCAGCCCTGACCGTCAGAGTGCCCGATTATCAAAAATTACAAATGACGGCTTAACCCGGTCAGGCACAGGATGCTTTATAGCTGTACCTATATGGCAACAGTGGGCGTCAAAGGGTTAATTATGGCGATAGTTTGGAAATGATTGCTGTGCATTGATATGGTTATCTGTGTCATCTCTCTGATAATTAACACCGTGATTGTGTCAGAGCAGGTCTAGCTGGGTCTGCTAAACTGTGATGAGAATTCTGTTCCTCTCACATTACTACAGCTGTGTGACAGAGACATCTGGACCACACACGATGATGATAGCAGTCATTCATTCACATTACCACCAGTGAAATTTCAGTAACTGAAACGATTTCGGAAACGGAAATAATTGACCCGACATCAACGGAAATGGAAACGGAAACGATGGTATTTGTCGAAACGGAAATAATATAAAAACGGAAATGATTACGTTCAAAACTTATAGAAACGGAAACGTTTGGAAGGAAAACGAAAAAACGCAAATGATACGCACTTGCAGTGCCACCAGAATCTCGCAACACAAACACTGCAACAATGCGTTCAGCGTATCACTGTCCGTCGGCCAATGGATTCGAATACAGCACAAGGAACATTTGTGATGTCAACCCACAACCGGTAGAGGCACAGATGGCTCCTGTTCTTCAGCAGTTCAAGTTCGTGGCCGCTAGACTTGCACGGACCACCACCTCATTGGACAACATTCAGGGCTCTTCACAAAGTTCAGGTTCTGAAGAAGTCAAGCAGCTCAACTCGTACATCCGTTCAATCGGCATTACACCTACACCCCCAGCAGATACACTGGACTTCTGGTCTCAGCAGAAGCATCAGTATCACAAGCTAGCTCCAGTTACACAGGATCTATGTACTGGCTGCGCCTGCCTCGCAAGTTTATGTGGAGCAGATTTTCTCCGTCTGTGGGCTTCTGACAGCAGGACGCCGGAATAGAATGAACTCATCCCTTGAAATGCGCGCATGCTTAAAGCTAAACTCGCGCGCACTCAAAGAAACTGGATTTGTGTTTTTGTAGAGCAGTTTGCTAAGACAAGTCTCAACTCATAGTTGAAATGAAACTACTTGAAACTGAAATGATTGTTTCCGGCAATACTGATATATTATAAAATAGAAATGATTGGTATAAAAACTTACAAAAACTGAAATAATTGTTCAGATCAATACTGATATAATGTAGAAATAAAAATGATTGACAGAAAAACTTATAGAAACTGAAACGGAAATGAATTTTAAAACTGAAATATCACTGATTACCACACCGACCTGACATAGTAACATATTATGAATGGTACGTACGGCTTATACTCTGTATGGCTTATGTTAACTTGCCACAAATTTTGTTAAAAATAGTGCATACAACACTTATCATCATCATCATCATCATCATTTTATTTGACTCAGGCAGCATGGCCCGTAAAACACAAAACACTCATACATACACATAACACAGAAACACTATTCTAAAAAAGAAAATAAAGAGGAAGAATAAAAAAGAGTCTACCCGGCTACATAACAGAAAAGTCAATCTTATACTTGAGAGATGAGATACCACTGGTATATTTCTAAAAGTGTGGTTGTGAACCATTCTGCTGCAGTCATGTACATGCATGAATTGGTTTGTTTCATTGTGTCAGGATCACAGAATGTATGGTGGCTCGTTCCTATACCACGTTGGTGGCGGTCAGCCTCTAGTGTCCCTCGGTCTTGTGGTATGTCTGTTGAAATGTGCACTAGTAACTGACTGTTTTCATTACTATGAGTTTCTACGTGGTAATTTCACTTTTGTGATCTGTAGATAACCTGACAGATGAAAGTATGCCTAACTTCGGTAAAGTGGAGAAGTAGAGTGTTTGGACAAACTGATAACTAATTTGGGAGTAGCTGCAGCAGCAGCAGATGTTCTGCCTCAGTTGTCACGTATCAGAGTGTACATTGTACACGAGTTATACTTTGAAGATATGACAACAGTTAAATGTACTAGAATGTGTGTGTGTTTGCTGTGAACTTGTGATGTTGTGTAGGTGGCACTGGACTATGCCAACTCGTACATCAACCCGTTTCGAGAGCTTCAAAGACTCAAACATCATCCGAGTATTGAGCCGCTGTTGCGAGGAGGAAAACGAATCGGCTACGGAGCTCGAGCACTGAATGAAGGTGGAGTACAGGTAGTATTTCCTTCCCACAACTCAGTTCCATTTTGCTCCACATGCTTTCTGCTGATCTACTGTGTATGATGTATAGAGCTCTGTTTACATGTTTTAATACACTCGCTGCCAGGCCAATTTTTCCCCGGCTGCCGTCCCTGGGTATGACTTAGTTTTGCCCCAGTGCTAGTGCGATGTCTGCTGCGGGGCCTGTGTATGGCCAAGTTGCATGTACTGAATGTTAAGTGTACTCGTCAGTGGCACCTACCGATGTACATTAATTGACAAGATAACTCATCAGAGGCAGAGAAAGTGTTAAATTATATAATTGTTTGTCGACAACATATACACTGTCTCAAAAAATGCACCAACTTTGTTTATATAACGTAATTTATTGTCAGATGACAAAACTTAAAAGTGAACACAGAGAAATGTAAATAATTAATTAGTGATTTATTTCTTTCTATCTGTTGAAGCGTTCTGAGTTTGAGTCGTCTCGTATGTGATGTGCGTAGTGTGTGCCGAAGCTGACGTTTCCTGGCGGCTGCCTGGTCGGCTGCAGTCCAGGCTTCATGAACGTTGCCAAGATCAAAGGCACACACACGGCGATGAAGAGTGGCATGTTGGCTGCTGAAGCTGTGTTTGATGTTGTCAATGACGACAGTCTCAGCAGTCCAACAAAAGGTGTCTCCAGCTGCATTTGCTTTGTTTTTGGGTCTGTGCTCAGAAAACTGAAGTTCTTCCCGATCCAATCAAGTCTGGACATAGCCTGGCGCTACGATACAAGTTTGACATGCACTGAAAAGAGCGTGACATGGCCAGCTTTGTCTCCCACGTAAAGTTTTTATGAAGGAACTAAAATACAAAAGAAAATTTTTCTGTTAGTCAAATTAACGCGTTAAAGAATTAATCGCAATTAAAAAAATTAAATGCACATATATAAATTCTATAAAACATAAAAAACTTACCAGTTTACAACACCGTGTAAGAGCGACGAAGTCACACATCCAAAACAGCACAAATCATTTTTCTGGGATAATGTGATAGAACGATCTCATTGCACTTAC
>Ga0056114_1000959_pt1 | contig 11914 bp, 8 predicted proteins | sample WorMetHERISLAND1_FD_77005 | JGI IMG/M metagenome (GOLD analysis project Ga0056114, IMG submission 77005) | Marine gutless worms symbiont microbial communities from Max Planck institute for Marine Microbiology, Germany - Olavius loisae HERON... ...
GCTGCTCAAATGAGTGTGCAACTACAGAAAGCTACACAAGAAAACTACTAGAGAGCAGTTATGGTAATATTCCCTCTTGCTCCTGACCAAACCATAGCTCAGATGTGGTCAAATGGAGCTCAACCGTGGCTGGCAACCTGTTCCACACCCGAGCTGTGGCAACACAAAAAGCTCGATCAGCGACGACGGAAAGACAAATTGGCGCAACAACAACAGTGTTGGTGGCTGCTGATTGCAGTCATCATCGCGTGTCAAGAGTTGAAATTGGCTGCTGTTCGTTGGCGAGGTACGGTGGTGTCAGACCATGGAGACAGTGATACACAAGTAGAGCTAACTTGTACTCAATGCACTGCTCCATCTTCAACCAATGCAGTCGTTGAAGAAGTGGCGACACACGGTGGTGTTCCCAAGAAGAATTCAGGACACCTTGGTCACCGATGTCTGCGTCAAGTGGTAGGCTGTCTAGGCAGGCTGTAGTATTGGCAGGAGTCGTGACGAGTTCAAGTAGGCGACTAGTGGCTGGTGACAAGACACTCAAGCAGCTTTGATAGGACTGATTAGTTCGAGATGGGCCGATATGATTTCGGATCGGCCAGATTAATGTGACTGTTTTCTTCAGTCGTGGTCATGCTGGTCAGATAAGCATAAACAGACCATATATAACTGTTACGAGACACTTAACAAGGATAGTCGGTCTTGGTAGCCTAATAGTTAGGCTACAGTATTGAAGTGGCTGGCTGGCTGCAGGCGCCTTTACTGACCTGTGTTTAAACCCAGGACAGGAGGCAGATACTGGGCCTGGATTTCTGGCGAATGAATTCAGAGGTTAATATTTCCCTGGCCAAAACAGAGAGAGCACTAGTGTCCTCTTTAATCTCTGTCTGGTGGTCATTGTGGAGACCTGGAGATGACTCAACATGGTCCCTGCATAGAAACAGATGAGCTCAAAATTACGTGGTAGGCCCATTCCACCTCTGCTGCCTATATCAGCTTGCTGCATGACACGTGCTGTGGGCTGGGCCGCTCGAAGCCACCTAGTGTGGAGTAGATGCTCAGAGAAACAATGCTGTTAGGACGGGCAGGTTAAATATATGGTACAAAGTCTCTAGCCCTACACATGTCTGTCTCTCTTGGGGCCTGCAAACTCTGCTTGCAATTTAGACATGAGACTGGAGGTACAAATGAGGGTGAAGTGAAGTGAGGCACTTACAAGGATGATTTGACTGAACAGATTCAAGTCTGTCGAGCAATACACGAAGCTGTTCTTCTAGTGATGTGCCTTCTTCAAATTCAGGCATCAATGTCGTCACGTCCACTGAAAAACACAGATCATGACACAGTATACTATGCTCCACCAAGCCAGGATAAGGGTTAAAAAGACGCCTTCACTATTCTAGACCCATTTGGAATGAAATTTTCACGGGCTATTATCACATTATATAACTAGAAAAGCCCTTAACAGACAACATATCGTCAACAAAGGCACCAATCTCCACCCCTAGGACAGGGGTGTGTCCACCCCTAGGATAGGGGTGTGTCCACCCCTAGGACAGGGGTTTGTTGGCTGTAGTCAATCAACCTGTCTAATGTCATAGAAAGCAGGCAAAAAGTTAGATTATTGATCTATTACAAGTCACAGAATTTGAGCTGAGGGCACCCTGCCCACTTGGGGGTGCAGTGGGCCCTGTGTTTTGATGGACAGCTGACTGCTGTTAACAATCATTTGAACTTTAATTGATTTTCCCATGTGAACATCTATACTTTACCGAGACATGTTTGCTGAACATCTGGATAAAAGACATCATGTGCCTCCCACCAATCTTTTGGCCATATTCAAATCACCCACTTTAGACCCTGGATTCATGCCAGTTCAAAGTATGACTGAGTTTAACATCAACACGTGAGTGGAGTATGTGACAGATTGAGCCACTTACAGGACTCAGTTGGCTGACAGGAACTGTCATCAGTGAAGACTGGAGCGTCCAGAAGGTGGATCGATGTATCTGGGTCAAAACCTACTCTTAATTCCATCCTCCGTGCCGCGTCGATGATGGACTGACCCTACAGCAGACACCATGCAACTAGGAAGTATAAACATCAACTTACCGGTAGTATGTGTCAAATGCAAGAAGTCAACAACAAATAACCACTTGGGGACGGTGCTTAACTCTCACCTAGTTGCCTGCTGGCCTGGTGGATGCTTCAGTTTGTCACAAAGACGAGCTAAATATCTTCCAACCTGAGTCGAGTAGCGTTTTACGTCATCCTCAACATATTATAGGTATTTTGGAGATGATCTTCCCAGCCAATCTCTTGACTGGTGCAAAACTGGTGCCTTCTCAACCAATCGCTTGACTGATAGTGACAAAAACTGAACATAACATAAACAATAACACAGCAAACCTTCATGAAAGCACAAACAAGCTGAGTAACACTAAGTGTACTAAGCAGTGATGCATCTAACTGGTCCAACCTGGTTCAGAAGTTTCACTGCAGCTCGGTAGAATATCGTGTTCTTGGCGTTGTAAGTCATGCAGTTGTTGATCATGAGCTCAAAGTCGGCAGCGACGTCGCTCACCGTCCGGTACGCCTGAAGGTCTACCTTCCGACGCATCGTCGCAAAGTCCATCGGATTCTTGATGGTATCTCGGTAATCAGGAACCTGAGACATGGCAGACAGTTCAGAACAATGGCTGAACAGCGATGCCAACAATTACTGTGAGTGTGAGTGACTCTGCATTCACTGAATGTCACAGTGATGTTATCACAAGAAATTTTCCGTGGAAGATATTTGTGCTAACAAAAGGTTTCTGCATTTTGCAGCAATCATCACTACAGCTGTGACACTGGCTATGAAATGCAGCAACAAGATTTTTTTTCATCGCACAAATTCTTTTCCAGAAGTAAATACATGGATGACAGCTGTGCATGTTTGAACGCAAGTTCTGCAAGTCAACTGGAATAATATCCATTACCCCAAACTGTCTGCAACTAAACTTAGACAGGTTGTTTATGTCTAACTGTTCTAACTATTATTACAGCCCTATAACTTTCAACACTGCTCCCACAGCCAGTGACAAATGGCATCTGTGACGCGTGGCAGACCAAAAGTGACCGTCCAATTCAATAGGCAAATTTACATCATCAGTAACAATAAGTATTATAAGTCTTGTTTCTATCATACCGTATAGCATGGTAACTACTCCTATACTACCCACTGATTGTCACTGCACATCATCAGCACTGTCTTCTTGGCTTCCCTCGAAACCTGACCATTAAGTCCTATCCCACCTTATTCATCGATGGTTCACAAAAAATTCTTAGAAGTTTAAGTAACTGCCGTTACACTGGGATGCACAACTGGCCATTACTTGAACAGCCTCAGTGCTGGCGGTCGTAAAGTCATCAGCCCGAAGGAAAGACAAAAGTGAAGGTCCAACAACGATCTAACAGGGACGGGTAACAATCCAGAGTCAGGCCTTAGAACACAATGTCTGCTGACCACAACTCAACAAGCTAATAATAATGCTTAGATGTTCACGAAGCAACAAGTACAGTCATGCAATACGCACGTCCTCGGCCGACACCGGCTGAGCAAATATGCTGTAACTATCACGTTTCTGCAGCTGATCAAGCATTTCATGCAGAAGAACTTCAAACGGCTTCAGTTGCAATGCCAATGCACGCTGATGGATACGAACCTACAGAACAGCATCATACAATACATCAGCTGTAGAAAGGCACATGCTGTGACTCACTGCATGATAACAAGAGATTTTCATTAGCAAAAACCTAATATCACTGCATGTCACAAAAACGCAAAACTGAAACAATGTCAATATTTACATTATTTTATCAGCCAAATAAAACTACAACTAGTAAACAACAGACAGGGATCATGACAGTAAAACGGCACACACTACATTTTTTGTCTTTTCATGTGTTGCAAATTGTAGCAACCACACCGATTAGTTTACTACATCTCTAGCAACTTTGGCATTAAAATGTATTCCCACTAACACTGAATGCACACTGTCAAAAACAGCCACCCAATTTTAATCATTTGGAGATGCTACATAGCAAAACTTTCCTCTTAAACTGGTTAACGATATCTGGAGACACTATAAATATTACACATACCGAAGCAGATTTAATGGTCGAACCACTTAGACTGCAGATTTAATGGTCGAACCACTTAGACCTGGCAATCAATCATCACACTGATTTATAATACACACCAGTTCAGATATGTAGCTAAGTATGTAAGTAAGACAGAAACGTGTCATAAATGGCATGGCACCAAATCACAGATGCGTCACAGCGGCACTGAATATCGCATGTAACTGTTTAAAATGATGAGTCTTCAGCCTCCATCTAAGTGTTCAGTGACAGTATTGCTGAGCAGCAGCAGAATGTCCAGTGTTGTCTGCACTCGTGGTACTCAGTCTGTTGCTATGAACAATCACAGATGCTCTCCACTGGGACACTGCGCTCCTTGGACATGCCAGAGCCACGATGTGGAATCATCTCCACAAAACGACAGCAATCTTCAAAACAACTCGCTGCACAGTGCACAACTGACAACCAATCGCAGGCTGTACAGAATGGGTATGATGTGGTGGCGACATTGAACCCTCCACAGTACACCGACTCTGTGGAAAAGCCAACTGTATAGTGATAACAACAAGAAAGCTTAGCTAACGCCAAGGTAAGCGTGCGACAGCAGTGCACGAATGAAGGCCCCTAGTGAAGAAATCTACGGCAAATTAACGCAAGTAACATGTTGAAAAGTACTTTCTGTGGGTTACAACGCTGTTGCTGACAATACGGGTCTATCTTCATTCGTTTAGCAGTTGCTGCAGGCTCCCAAATCTGCGAAATCTTGCGAAGTTCTCCGAAAATTTGAACATATAGCAGTTCAAGGTCATCGAAGGTCATCAATCTTGGAGCCAATCGAAAGTGCATATGCAACTTCCTATTAGTCATTATCAATGGTCATTAATAGTAACTTTGGGCATATCTCCTACCGTTTTCGAGATATTAACATTTAAAGCTAGAAAATGACTTGTTTTCCCACCACTCCCTTGTTTGACGCCCCCGCTCTGAGGGAACCCGTCAGAATTTCTATGAAATTTACCCGCTAAAATTAGAGCGATGGGACTACCGTATGGTTAAAATTTCATGATCCTAACTTCAACCGTTTTTGTATGATACACCCGTGTGACAGACAGACAGACAGATGGACAGGTGATAACATATAGCGTGCTAAGCATATATGCTATATGCTGTCGTGTGCTAAAAAGTAAACTTATCTATCTAATTAATAGTAAAACTACGTTTAAAAAACAATAAAACAGCACAAAAAATGAAAAGCATGATACAAACCAGAGAAGACTTCATCTTCTCTCGTTTGCGAATCAGCTCCAGTAGCAGGCGCACTCTTTCCAGGTCCTGCCTCAACCGCTTCCAGTACTTCAACTCTTCTGACGCCGAGACCTTGTCTTCGTCACTCATGGCATCTTCAGTTTTGCCTTTCTGTCTGTCTAACTTCTGTTTATCCTTCAGAGATCCACCTTTGCCGACATCCTTACCACCATCCTTACCCGGCTCGACCTTTCTCTTCTTTGACGAAGCGACATTTTTCTGACAAGCGTTTTCCAAACTGGTGGAACTCTGCTCCTTACTGGCCTCAAAACTGTCTACTTCAGAGTCAGCTTTCGACTTTGTTCTTTTCTGAGGCTTTCGTTTCTTTGCGTCTTTTTCCTTCAGACATGAAGATGTCTCACTGATTGTGACGTTACTCTCATTCGTTACCTGCGACACGTTAATGCTGTCTCCATTTGTGACCTGAGCAGTTCTTGCCTTCAGCAGCTTTCTTCCTTTCGGTAACTTCTGTGCAGAGGCAGAAGAATCATTCACAGTGTTGATGTCATTTGACTGGCAGTGACTATCAGATACTGTCTTCTCAACACTGGCACCCGATGTCTGCTGATTGTCAACAGTTTGCTGGAAACGTTTTGAAATCTTTCCCTGTGACTGGCCTGTGCCGTTCTTTTCAGCTTTCAGATCCTAGACATTCACACAAACCACAAACCACAAAACTCTGTCATTTTTATGACATCATCACACATCAGTATTGGATGGTATATAGCTGCTACCATAATGTTATAAACTGTGCTGAGATACTTTCCAATATCATCCGAGTTCCGCTTCGGTTAGAATTTTACAGTAGACACAATACAATTGTCGATTCCGTTTTCAGGCAGTTCTGCCAAGAATTCCTACTCTAGTGTCATTTATTGTTTTTCTGCTGTTTCAAACTTGTCTAATCTAATATTTAAATCAGTATTCACTACCTATCTCTGTAACAATAAGATCGAAAACCAGTTTTGGTTTGGATTGCCCTCGTGTAAAAACTTCACGTTGACTGTCTTGTAATCAGATATGATCACTAACTACGTGTTAAACTACAAACAGGTTGCCTAATGCCATAATTGACACATGAAGGAAATACGAATAGCACACATGTTTGACCTGATCTTTATGTCGTGACATGTGACTGGTCTGCAGTCGACGTAACAGTGGCAGACCATTTCTCGATCGTCTTTTCAACGTCCAGTAACTTTTCAGTCTCATTACAAACTCCTGGCAGTCGTCGATGGACAAATCTTGTGCAATCTCCAGTAGCCTAATATTGTCAAACACGTACAGCAAACACGGGTCATTTAACCACTCACAGCTAATGACTGCTAATGTTTACAGGTTTTTTTTATTTATCAACTGAGTTTCTTCAGGAGACATCACGCCTCTCAATGGGTGTCTTGAAAGTCTAATGGACTGCCAGCCAAAACAAACAACTTTTTAACTGGACGTAATCTAAGATTGTCAATAAATGTGTGCCACTGCAGGCCACTACTGAACTATGCCCAATGCCCATGCATTCGGGATGCACCTGGATTTTTGTGTTATGCACTCAGCACTGCCAGCATGTCCACAGCCACTGTTCAGGAGTCTTCAACTTGATGAAGTTTGACCATACTCTGAAGAAAGGAAGGTTATTGCAGAAAAAATGGTGTACATAATGCATTATGCATGTAATATAACACATTCATGTTCCACATTTTACTGCGCCACCCTGTATACACAAATGCATTCATACCTATAGTTGGGACATATTACTACTCAAGCACAGCGCCAATGACAAATCTCAATTCAAAAATCTAACACAACTTTGTTCATGCTGTCGACTCATGCAGTGAGCCAGTGGGAATGCACTGCCTGGTTGGTCTGTCTATTCAGACGAGGGCAGACACTAGCTCACTTCTCTCCTAGTCACCGTAGCTATCAGCCATTGGTCCCATAGTCACATTTTTCTGTAATAAAGTCGCTTAACTTACATGCATGACTTTGAATGATGTCATAACTGGTATCGTCGGTATTGGTGTTATTGTTAGAGATGAAAGTATTTGGTATTGGGTGTCAAGCTTTGTATTGTTCTTCTAACCCTTCCAACATAAATATATGCTTATAAATTTATAATGTTATTTGTAAGTTATAACCTTTGCTCGGGTATCACAGGAATAGAAACGACAGGTGCTGCATGTCGTCGCTCTGCCAGAATTTTTCGAGCCCGTCGCATCTTGTCCTTCAGTAGTGCTTTCACTTCCGCCGGAGTCAAGTTGCCGTCGTCAAACAATCCCGGAGTGTGCATGTCGCAGAAGGCCGTCTTGCGCACTGCTCCAAGGGAACCGCTACCGGTGACGCCTTCGCCACTGAGTCGTATCGGAGTCATCTTCATGTAGAAGCCGGCCATCTGTGCACAGGTGACGTGGAACGCAGTGTAGCAGTTGGTACGGTGGCACTGGATGCAAGCTCCGGCCGCACGGCGACGACACACACAACAAGTGAGTCGCCGACGAGCTGGTGGAATCCTCTCCAGTCCATCGACCGGTTCAAGAAACACGTGATTCGCAAAGCCGACTTCTGGAATCCACAGAGCGCAGGCAACGTGAGCCCAGCGGCCGTCGCTGGTCTGTTTAAATGCACCACCGCGATTTGGACAGAGACAACAGTCAACAGAACGAGACGGTGACTGAAGACAACGACGACACAACCACTGACCTTCTGGTACAAACGGAACTCCATAGCATTCCTAGAACAGCAGTAGAAACACTCCAATCACACACGTGCAAGAAGTAATTGTGTGAGTAACCTGTAAGATCTATCAGATTCAATAACCCCTCATGATACAAGTTATTTCAGACACATTTCAGCGGCTTTCATGTATACAAACTGATAGTTTAAGTAATACAGTAATGTGTCACTCAGTGTCATATCGTTAATTATGAAAATCTTGAAGCACAAATGCTAGATTAAAGCATAGGTAAACGTAAAATTTACTGAATTGTGCAATGGCAATAATGATGTTAAACACAAAATAGAACAAATTACAGTAAAACATAATCACACTAAAACACAAACGATGATAAATGTGCAAAACACTCTCATTTTGTAATAAGCAAGTTCACAGCCGAGAAAAGAACAAAACCATTTAGTTTTCGTGTTTCTATAAGCATCGGGAAATCTTAAAACAAGTCCAGTGTACCGCATATATGACACAGACATACAATACATATAAGTTGACCATAAACTTGAGATATAATCATAAAAACAAATATATAGTTGTGCCGAGTGTCCAACATGCGGCTACTGGCTACATACTACATAATTCAAATCGAGGCAAGTCAGGATTAACATGGTAAGTGTGCACATTTCAATACGGTGTAACAATGCCATAAATATACTGAAATGTGACGCCAACTGCCATGAAAACCACACCTGCAATGAAGTGTTAATGGTATGTAATTGTATTTTACTGACTTGGCATTTTGGGACACTCTGGCAGTACAATGTGCTCGGTATGGCATTTACTTGCAGAAGACTCACCAAACCAAACTGCAAATTCAATCCAGCAAGGCTACATAGTGTGGATTCTTAGCATGTTGGATGGAAGACTACAGATGTCTGTGGAAGCGGGGGTAACGTGGAATGTGGGTACAGCAGTGATTACAGCAGATGAGAAATGGTGCACTGAGAGTTCCATCTCTTAGCACCAGCATGTTGTACCGATAATCTTTTTTGAAACAAATTTGCAAATTTTTATGATCAGACAGTGCTGCAACACACACCTGATGTACAGCAAGGTTGCACAGATCACAAAAGAGAATAACGTTTGCGTTCTGACACTCTCCGTCCATGCATATAGCACATACAGCATCATCGTCAATTGAAACTGAGAAACCACGGGAAGGGCTCAATGACGATCTCGTACGGAAGAAGGCCTCCTTCTCGAATCTATCCATAAGGGCCTCAAACGTTTCGTGTGGTAATGCTGCCTGTGATTTCGTCTGACGTCGTTCATTGGCCAATTCCAACCAGATGTAATCCTGTCAATGCAATATTAGTTTACAGTCAGAAAAATAACGAAATCCGTACAATAACAACATATGTACATTCTACTAACTGCACTAATTAATGACACTTCTGAACAAAAAGACCAGCTAATAATCTGGTACAGTGTGCAAAATAAGGAAGGGTCAGGAGGGGTCAGACCCATGCAAAGTTGTAATATGTAAGGACCCTGGGTAGGTCCCATACAAACCCACTAGCATCGTTAACTGCATAAACTGACAAAAGTTTATTTTTTAAGGAAAATTGTACATCATTACAATGTGCAAACAAAACTAACGCCCTCTATGTTACAATGAGGTTAATGACTTCCTGGCAGAGGCTAAGGGGTCCGGAGTGGGTCCAGAATCTGGACCTCCGGACCCCGTGCGGCGTGCATGGGCGCCGCCACGCCTGTGAATTAGTGACCACTCCAAAAGTACTACCCTATTTCACACACTGATCTGGTAGCTGAGTGCTATGTACTTAACACTATCCCTTCTATTTAACTTCTACAATAACAATTTCTTCATAATTTTTGGTACAAAAATCAATAAGACCCAAGGCTAAGATGGTAAAAAATGTTGTGGTAAGGTTCAAACATTTTGGCATAGTGCATGTGCATACTAGAGTGAGACAAGTGATATAACTCCCATATAACAGCAGTCAAATGCAATAGAATGCAATGCTCATACCTCTTCATCCATGTCGTATTCCACGACTGCATCTAGCTCCTCCGCAGTTCTCTCTGTGAATTTGTAATAACCCGATTTTTGTGCTGCCACCACCATCTTTGGTGGTCGTACGTAATCACTTCGTACTTTAAATTCAGCAGAAGGCAGCACAGATAACTTTGTTGGTGCAGACTGCAGAACATTAGCCGTCACAGTAGGCTTAGTATTACAAGTCTTTAGTACATCACTTTCAGTGGATTGGACAAACGAAGTGGTAACAGTACTTCCATTCAGCAATGCAGGTGAAGTCGAAGTAATGCTGGCATTGGAGCATGGGATGTTCTTGTCACCACACTCTTCCCTGGGTTCAATAGATTCTGCATCAGCGACTTCAGTCTTCACATCTGGTCCAGCAGCACTGTCGGTAGCGAAAACACACGGTGTAGACGAACTACGATCAGTAACGGTGCAAATGTCAGAATGCAAATGTTCCACTGAAGGCAAAGAGCCACTAACAACTTGGTCAGTAGACACAGTAGCTTCCTTCATATCCATAGGTTTTGTATCATTGCAGCTGTCTGCATCACAAATCGTTTCAGTCTTCTGCAGATCAGACTCAACGGCTGCAACATTTTCTGCTGGTGTATCAGTAGCACAGTCCTTTGACACAGTTTCTGATGAATCATTTGTAACAGCAGCATCAGCAGTTGGATTGCAGCATGCATCAGCCGGGTTTATTGCAGTGTCAGTGGTCACAGAGGCACCTGGTGGACTTTCATCAGAGGTTTTGACTGACACAGTCGAATCTTCCACCAGTTCTAGTGGTTTATTATCCAAACTTTCTGAAGCCGCTGCTTCCGGCTGACGAACCACTACGTTCATTGGTTCGTATATATCAATACGATGCACACGGCCGTCCAGATTAACTTCGACCACACGATGCGACTTTGTAGAAGCGTTATGAGGTGAGAGGCTTGAAGAGGACACTTCATGCTCAGATTCGTCGTGGTTGACACGGCCAGGTGACGAAGGACAGTGCAGCTGACGGTGATGGCTCTTTTTTAAAGCGTCCTGTTGCTTCTGTTGACCGCTCTTATCCGGCGTTGACGCATTCTTACCATCGGGATTTTCGTGATCATAATTAAACAAATGAAACTGAATGCCGATATACGTCTTATATACACGACCGCATCCTGGCGCTGGACACTCGTACGGAGGTTTTGTTGCCTTTAAGTTTTCGCAGAAAAGGCGTAGGTCGAAATCGAATACCATTGTCACAATGCAACGCATACAATCCTGGCCTTACAGGTTTCGCAGCAGATAATGCTGATTAAATTTAATTAATAAGATGTGTTTAATCACTGCAGATTATATTTTACTGCACATACACCTCTAGTTTGATTACACAACTAATTTTAACATAAAAAATAAACAAAAGGCACCGCCTCCGATACCTAGAATACCTATTCAAAAATCAATTTACATCATAATCAGGGCTGTTCCGAGTACTCATATAGCTAATTCAATTCAATTCAATTCAATTTTATTGTAAAATTGGCATGATGACAGAACGCAGCCAATGAACAGAATATAAAATAAACAACCAGATATACAAACACAGCACACAGCAGAGCACAATAGGCTACACCAAACTGTCATGAGGAAACATTCATAACAACATAACATAGCGGATGTTATGGGCGTAAGCGAAGTGCTTCTGTGCCCATATCGTTGTTTAGAATATAAAATGGAAAGACTCGAAAAACTCAAAATTCAACTCTGCTTCTACTCCC
>Ga0056114_1000961_pt1 | contig 11911 bp, 10 predicted proteins | sample WorMetHERISLAND1_FD_77005 | JGI IMG/M metagenome (GOLD analysis project Ga0056114, IMG submission 77005) | Marine gutless worms symbiont microbial communities from Max Planck institute for Marine Microbiology, Germany - Olavius loisae HERON... ...
CGCGCTGACATTAATGCATGGTGCAAACGGAGTGCTGTTTGACTATGACAAATTTAAAATTAATCTGACGCACTCAATCAGTTAAGATGTTAAATCGGTCCAGTCCGAAAAATCCCTTTTGTCGCCCAGTTTCTTGGAGCTGAGAAGACTGGGGAGGCAATGCGAGTAAACAACTTGTCCAAAGTTGTTACTCAGCAGAATACTGGCATGACCGGGACGTGATCCCAGCACCTCTCGGCCCGAGTGCCAGCGCGTTAAACACTACGCTACTTAGCCTCATGATAGAACAGCGACTGTTACTGTTGGCTGTACGTTTGTAAATCTGTAAATCTATCTGCATACCACATTTGAAGACAGTGTAACAGATGCCGTTCTGAAAATCAAGAATAGTGCAAAAAATTTGACATATTACTAAAATTTAGAATGTGGATCAGCAGATGACCAAAATGATCTTCAAAGGACAATCTAAATCATTGAAAATCACAATTTCATATAGCGTATATAATTTCCTACTGGCATTAGAATTCCATACTAACTATGGTGCTGTATTCTGAAATACAGCGAGATTTCGTTGATAGGAATACATTTCCACTGGTGTTTCTTGTTCCCATTAACGGTGGTCCCAGTGGAATTTTGCACATTATCTGGTGAGGAATAACTGGAATTAAGGGGATACTAAGACAGTTATAAGTTTAATGATATGTTTCATCATATTGATACAATACCAGCACATTATAAATGGATGGACGGATGAACAGCTTGCAATAGCAAAGTGCACACAATGCACAATCACTGTGCAGTAAAAATTAGTTTGCACTAGTGATGTATTGAAATACTACACTGGCATTGTCAACAACTCAACATACTGGGCCAATATTGACACACTGCAGCACACCGTATCAGCATAGGCACCGTTGAGATTTCTCATATAATGTGACATTCACTCCTACGTACAGTTTAAATGCTGTTCAAATAAAACAATGAGCCACTGTTTGAACTTTCTGTAACGTTTGAACAATGATTGAACTTACTTAGGTGCTACACTGATGTCATATCAATATCACGATATTTTTCAAATATGATATTAAAATCATACAAATCAACTACAGTAGTGAACTACACAGCATTAGTTTAACAAAGAAACAACGAACACAGCACATACTGAAGAGTGCAGTGAGTATGTTTCTAAACTAAACAAAATGTATACGACAAGAACACTGATTCATCTTTATTAACTAGCACCCATACTACACACATGCCCCATTATGCAAGGACGGATGGTTAGGGTTTTACAGTATTTTAAGCATGCAAATAACAGCTATATCATGCCTGAAATAGTTTATTAGAAAGACCAATGCAGTGTATAAAATAAGTTATTCATTTAAAATGAATATTATGGAAGGGGTCTTTGAGATGAGAAGCTGTATAGAAATTTTGGCAAATGACATTAAAATAGATATATATGATCTACAGGAGTACAAGGTATACATATTGGGAGATCTTCATCATTTAAGAGGTAAGACGATGACAGAAGCCAGTCAGCATACTGTATTAAAATGGCTACATATACTCAACATGTTAACAGCAGAGCGTCATATACTTGTTATGAAATGTCTTGGCACAGCAGCACCTATGTAAGTCTTCAAGCAGCATTAGATGCAAACTACTAATCAAAGTATTGCATTCCATTGGTAACAATAAAATCACAAAAGAATGAGTGGTTTGACAGTCCACGATTTTCATACTGCCCCATCTTCACCTCAGAGTAGAATTGGAGTAGGGTTTAGCACCCCACCTGACACAATCTAGGTCATTTTGGAGGCGGACTATACAGCCAATCACTTGACTGATACTGACAAACAAAACAGAACAAGAAAATACAAACTAAATACAACTTTAAAGAACAAACAATGCACATAATGCAGCAAAACAAAACTACCATGATTCAATCTTCGACCTCGTCGACAGTCTTACGGTCTAACCGTTAAGACTGATTGCTGAAATTTCATCAACAGTTTGCAGCCTACTATCTCATTTACATTTTATGGTTGTGTTTTGTCAACTGTTTCATTACAGAGAAAATAGAACAGAATAGAATTCGCCTGTTGTGACACTCGGCCATATAACATGACGGGCTTACTCTACAACGCTTCTGAGCCCACACGGGGCCCAATTTTCAGCTAATGTCTCAAATTTGTACAATAACACTCACTATGGCTCTGAGTTTACTGTCTTGTTTTTAATCACTTTCAATGCAAACATGAAAACCTTTCAATATTTGTGCACATTAAAAAAATTGACATCATGATTACATTACGTTACCTGCTTAAGTATCGGCACCAAAACAGTAATGTCATGTGATGTGTTTGTGACTGCATGAACAAGACATGTTACAGTTGTACACAGCAATCACGAAGACTTCAACATCTGATTGTCAACTACACATTACACTGTAGAGTGCTGTTATACGATATTCACGGAATACTGACGGAGACAGGAGGCTCTGATCAAAGTGTTGACCCACAACAATGACATGCAAAAGCTGTAGATGTATGCTACTGCTTGACAATAATATGGTATCTACTGTGTCTTGATGAAGTTCATTCCGTGCAGCAATGGAACTTGACTACTGTAACTCACAGTACTACAATCTTTCTAAGTCTCAAGTTGCCTCCAACAGAGTCATAACTGTCTTGCTTGCACTGTGGTTAAAGCTGCTAAATCTTCTCACATCACACCGATCCTTAGATCTCTGCACTGGCTCAAGATTAATGAATGCATTGAATATAAACTCTTCTCATTCACTTACAGTTTTCACAACCAGCCAACCCGACTACCTGCACAATATGATCTCAGTTCAGTCTACATGTAGAACCCACTCTTCATCTGTTGTTACCCTTGCATCTTCGTCATTACAAATCACCAACTGCTTTTTTGGATATGCATCACCTTACCTATGGAATCAGCGCCCTTCTTTGTTCCGTCAACCTCATCCTGTTCACACTCCTCCTGTTTCGCCATCTCGCATGTATCACCTTGTCACAGTCCCAATCTTTGCTCTCCCATCTATCACTCCCTTGGCCTTTTACTAGAGACTTAAAACTCATCTGTTTCACAAATCCTTGCGAAGTAGAAAAGAAAGCCAATATCATGAATGTAACCAGTATTGTGATTTATCATGATTTTTCGACATTTTCTGATACAGATACTGGGTTTGCTATCTTAAAAAGTGATTTTATTATTACTATAGTCATTAGTCATGCTACGAGTCAATATGTTATATATTACTCGTTAGCAACAATATAATAACATACACAAATACGGTACTGTTAAATGCCACAGATTTGCACTGAACTCTCTCGATAATGAGATGTATAAATTAGCCTACAGTTGCATATAATTTACTAAAAACTATTAAATAAATTACACAGATTAAACAGAGTTGTTTCTGATCAAAGCTTTGCAGCGGCACTGACTAGTAGTGAAGTATTCAACAGCTGCATACAACTCTACTCACTTAAAGCCAAACACAACGTTCACAGCAGTGTGTAGTGCATCTAAAACTTCATGGAAACTTGACGAAAAATGGCACAGAACTAAAAACAAACTAAAATGTAACTGTTTCCAATAAAATTACGGAAGCCAATTTTTCGTTCAATAATAAATAAACACAGTACAATAACAACTACGATGTAATCAATTTCAATCATCTGCATCTATTTATCAGCCCAACACCGGTAACTATTAGAGGTAGCAACATCAGACAAACCAGCAGTAACATCCATAAAACAAAAGATTAAGACTTATGACTTACAAACTGTCAGAGAACACATTTCCAATTGCACACAAACTTATAAACAACAACACTAAAGGCCAGTTGCACCAATATCGTCGGATAACTAACCCCTTGTGTTACTGGTTAACGAAGACTGCGCCTTGCATTGCATCACTTGCGGTTAGCTGACCCTAGGTTTGTTAACCAACCATGTATTCTAGGTTTGTTAACTGAGGGCTAAAATTAGCACAATCGGCATACGGCTTGATCTGCTGATCAACATGATTTATTGGCTAGTCAGCGTGCAAGTGAGCAGTTGTCACTGACAACATATACAGCAATAGCAGTCAGCAATAACAGTGCCAGCCCTGGCAACAGCCAGCCCTGGCAACAAACTAAGCATGCAGCTAGGGCCAGTTAATTATACAGCTTCATGAAGTTATAAACAGAATAACATGAGTTTTAGAGACATCTGCTACCTCATCAAGCAGGCGTTTCACGACGTCTTTGACAGTCAGAAGTGTTCGTGGAATTTCTTCTCCTTGTAATTGCCAAAATGACTTGCAACATCTGCGTTCATTGGTGGGTAAAACTTCAAACTCATCAAATAAAGTCAACAAATTGGCCATCAATTTTTAACCGAGGGTTTAACTAAGGGTTAACTGGCAATAGTGCAACACATTTTTAGTTAACATTGGGTTAATGTTGGGATTTAACCTTAGTTTAATTTTAACAGTGCAACTGGCCCTAAACAACCCTAAACAAACACGACCTGAATTCACAAAGTTAACAACAATAAACAAACAAATTGGTGTTAAACTGTTGAACAATCTTCTACCAGGTATGTATAGAGAACAGACACTACAGGACGTTAAGTGCTTACAGCTGCCAGTTGTTAACGTTTAACCAAACAGTTTGCCGAAGCACGTGTGACAATACGGCTTCTCACTCTGCTCTTTAAATGTGCCTCTGTTCAGTGGGCGAAGACAGAACGTACATACAAAGTGCTCCGGGTGATACTTCTTGTACATTGCCGTGACACATCGGCCGCTGATTAGCTGACCACAAGTGGCACAGGGCATTCTATGGTGTGCAAGGAAATGCCTTTCACAGTACATCGCGCCATTCAGCTCGTAGAACCCAGAGCCATCAAATGGCAGGTAACATTCCTGAAACAACAGAACATAATAATGCAGCATACAACACTACAAGTACTTAAATCACGTCAACACCACTGAACTGTAAGACTATTATTAACAAATCAACAGCCACAATAAAACGATGTTCAGATTTTAATCACTGGAAATACGACAAACAACACTAATACTAGGGTAGTTTTTGTCTTATCAACACCTCACCAGGAGGAGCTCACACGCACAATGATTATACGTTCAGACATTTACAAAAACTATCATTGAATTCACATAAAATCATCAGTCACAGCTGTGCTCTGTTCAAGCACTTTGTAAACAGAACATCATTTAAAGTGATACGACTGGTATCAAGCATGCTAATGTGAGCAGAGAAGATGGTGCTTACAAAGCAAACGAAGCAGTTGATGTGCCAGTTCTGGCGGACGGCTGTGATAAAGCTGCTTGTTATCGGTTTGCCGCAACCACCACATTTTGGTGCATACATCCTGAAGTAGTCGTCACTGGCACAAACACAGGCCCATGTAACACAGTTTCAATCACAGCTAGACAAATATCTCATCTACTGTAGTCTTGCATCACACTCAGAGTCAATACAGTGGAAGTGTATGATCTACCCATACAAGGACAAGTGCTTCTGCTACCTCTGTGGGTTCAAAAAAATGATGGTGACTTTCTGCTTTCCACTTTGAGCACGAGACAAGTGAATGTTTCACAAAAACAAACTTTATCTAACCTATGTCAACTGACAATTATATTGACAAGACTTAAAGAGGTATGTGACAATAAGGCTGTGAAAAATATGATGCATCATGCTTCTGGCTTCAGGTGCAACATTCAAAATGACTATGACAGTTAAAATACTTATCAGTAACTGAACATGATTCTTAATAACACGACACCAAATGTAATATAAAAGAACTTTACAATCAAAATACACGAGTTACAACAATAAATACCACAGACCTGCAATATGCTTTGCTGTCCTTCTCAAAGTAGCAATCATCTCCAAATGGTGCATCGCACGCGGCACATCGGAAATGCTCCTGATGAAAATGTTTTCCAAATGCAGAAACACACTTCTGCATCACAGCAAAAAACAAATATTAAGCATTCGTGTATGAACACAACTGAATCAGTGTATATGCTAACGGTACTAATGAAAATTACCGCAGGTAATGATCAATTTTCAAAATATTTGCCTGCTTAAAGATTATATGACAAATTAACTGCTAGTTTTATTAAAATCAGTTTTGAATTGTCAAAGCTCATTAGAGAAACTCATGTAATATGTTGTTTGTTGTATGCAGTCAAACCTGTACAACATCAAAGAGTTGTCGGCAAAGAACGAGTGTTAAAGCTTAACAGGTTTTGACGGTTCAAATTCGTAAAAAAACTCGGGTTTTAGTTTCTGTTAGCTTCATAGCCAAGTGTAGTATCACACACAGGGACATTAAGCAATTAGCAATAATAATCATTAAAATTTATAACAATCAGCCACTTGACTAATTTACTAATATCAACTCGCAATTAACGAAAATTTCGCATCATACTGCCTGTCATGTCATTTTTGTCACTTCACTATGATAAAAGAAATCGTTCATTTTACATTGAATATACTACTCTGTGTTAACAAGTCAAACACACAGTGTTAGTTGAATGCTCCACAAGCTCAAACTCACGTCCACAATGGTAGCACAGCACTCGGCACACTTCGGCAGGAACACCTCCTGATAGTCCAGCTCACAGTATGGCAAGCCATCATTCTCATAAAATATATCCGTTCCAAGTTGTCTCTTACAGTATGCACACACAAAGTGCTCAACGTGCCAGATCTTGTCAAGGGCTAGTAACACCTGCACAGAAATGCAATCACACTAATCACTTACCTGGATGTAATACATATATTCACAGGTCACAGAACACAGTCACTACAAAGAGTTCATTTAGACACTCAATCAGTCTTGTGGAAGGGATCTGACCTAACTGCAATCACCCGCTTGAGCAATCTACTCAACTGAACAGTATGTTATATTGGCAAATAATCAACAAGACTGTCACCATAGTAACAAATCAGCTGGCACCCTGCAGCAACTACACAATAAACAGCTATCGGCTTAAACGTCTGCAATAACAAAACAACAGTTGTCTACCATCAGCTGATAAAACTGATCAGATCTATTCTAAACAGATGAAGTAAAGTAGTACAACCTGTCCTGTGATTGGCTGGCCACAATCACCACAGTCGCCCTTCGGTACCAGCGGCAAGCCATGCTCATCAAGCTGACCATACAGAGCTCCAGCCCGTCCTGCTCTGCCGACCATTCCATCAGTCACGACTGCTCTTGACGAACCAAGTTCAGTGGGCTGTGGCACTTGCCGGCGATATGCTGAAGGACTTGGCTGTGCATCCTGTCCATTGACACCAGGTGACAGCACCTGCATTCCACGCTCAAACGACGATCCAGCACTCTGAGACTGTGCTGACGTGATGTCATGCGAGGCAGGCAACTTTACCTTCATGGGCTGAGCATACAATGAATCACTCACCGAGCGAGATGACTGCGTAGTGGCCTTCTGCACAGCACAGCGCGGCAGCCAGTTAAAACACTTCATCAATGACTGCATAGGCATTTAACAGCAGCATATCTACCAGGACTTTAATATAAACTAGTGTTGAAAAATGAAATAAAAATGTACAAAAACCACAAACTTACTTTCTAATTAATATCAATTCTCCTTACTGGTAGTTACAGACGTTCAAACACACTATGGATTTCCACTATAAATTTCAAAATGGTTATTTAAACTTTAATGGAAACAGCAAAACAGTTTTGACAGGACTGACAGAATTTCTACTGCATATATTTCCAAGTTATAAATATCTTCTAAGAAAATCTATGATATTTAGTTGCATAATAAGCACAGCCCACATCTCACAGCATGATAAAATTAATATTCCAAAATCACGAAGTCAGTAGAGCATACATCAAATTCGGCCATGATATCCTCCAGATCGCCATATGCATTCGTAGCTGGTGTTTGCTGAGACTGTGACTGCAATGGCTGTTGAACACTGGTCTGCTCCTGACGTCCATCTGTGCTGTGGACTTGAACATCACGTCCAGATGCATCCAGTACTCGGACGTGTTTTGCGCTGGCGCTCTTGTTGGACAGCTGTGATGACAAGCTAGACGGCTCTGACTGTGTGGCTGAGTAACTGGTTGACGTCATGCTGCCTGGCAACTGACGTGACTCCGAGATGATCTGCTCTTGATAGCTGTGAACAAAAGACTGTTGTTGCTGCTGCGGAAGATACGCGTCATCCTGCATCAGTGATGCTTGACCTCCATCAGCATACTGCTGCCGAGCAGTGCCGCGACTCAACAGTCCGTCACTGCTATTATTCTCAACTAAAGGTGGCACAGACAATAACACAGCTGAGGTGTCTGCCGGTTGCTCGAAGACTTTTATCAATTTCTGCTGTTTAAACTGTTGTTCGGAGGCTGGCACCAGAGGGCGCTGCCGATGAAGAGATCCGCTCTGGAACGACGGAGATAAACGCTGACGACTGGCATCAACTTCATCATGAACATGAGGACTCAACGAGTGAGGTGAAGGTGTCGACCGTCTGTACCACAATAACAACAACATGGTACCAATAATATACAAACATAGACTGCTGTACAGGGCAACAGTGTAATATATTGCCCTGCAGTTAGCGTTATCTTCAGTTGGCCAAAAATTACCCCTGAAGCCAACACATAACGTAATATTTCCATTCAGGGAAATATGACGACAGACGGAGTAATTTTTGGCCGAGAGAACATAATATAAATCAAGGGAAAATGTATCAGACTGCTGCATGAAATTATCAGGTTTAGCAGACAACTTAGAAATGTAAAAATTATAAATTTATTTAAAAAGCAGCAAAAGTGCTAAAATGATTACAATGACTGACACTGTATCCCTGTGTGCATAATAACATACAACCCACTTAATAACCTGTGAAAGTCACACTGACACAGCAACAATCTGTCGTGATTACACATGTGACTTACTGGAGAGTTGAGAGTTTGGGTATTTCAAGTTCTCTCTGTGCACTGGGTGATCTCTGATTGGACGACGCTGAGGTCGGTCTCAAGCCAGCGTCTCGTGGACTTGGGCTGTGTGCAAGTCGCCCTGTACATCGACACAATTATCACATTCAGACTAACAAATATTAGCGGGTGTAATAAGCTGAGGGATACACACGACTCCCCACACATTCACACTACAGTGGAAAACTCAGTCACCAACAGGTCCACCTGCTAAGCGGATGAAAATAATTTCCCAAGGTGAAGCCAATTAACTGTCAACAAATACAGGATTCTGTAAAGGCAAGAAGCAATGTTAACTCTAATCCTGATCAACACTAACGTTACTTCTTTTTTACTACAAGACAACCTACACTCGGTGACCAACCGGGCTTTTCCTGTGGCTAGTCATGGGCCTGTAACTCCACGCCGACCATCCGTCAGATTGTCATTCTGTCATTGAAGTCTCTGGGCTTTCAATGGGACCTGAAATCCTGGCTATGCAAAGCATCTCCTAGCAATGACCAGGCAGAATGGCACAGTTCTCTTACAACTGTTGACATTTTGTGTCCTTTTTTTGTACAGTGCACTTTTGTGACAGAGTCACAATAATCCACTACAAGTCTACAATAATACTACTTACTACTACTAATAATAATAATAACCACTAACCAGTCACATATGCTACACTGACGCCAACGTTTGTCTATGCAACTCGACGTATAGTACAGTGTTCAACAGACCAATGACACAAAAACACAAGTACCTGTATGGCAGTGGCACAACACAAGTAACTTGTTCAAAATGAAATTCTTTAGAAAAACAACCTTTTCATTTTGAATTAGTTTATCGTTCAACCTGTGAGTATGTTTAAAGACGCAAGTAACTTGTACTTGTGCACACGCAAAAACAGTGTACTGCAGCAGTCACTACATGAAACACAGCAAACTAAACACCAACCTGCAGTACATCTACTGTATCATTCATGCTATATGTTTCACCACGCAGTTTGTACACACAGTTTAGACTTGCACAAAACAATTTGCAAAGTGGCTGAAAAATTTAACACTACAAAACAGTTTCAAATTATTAATTGTCAAGAGGAACATCTAAAAATCTTTGACGACAGTGATTGTCTCTGGTTCATACAGCAGTCGTTTATTTTGCTTAACAAATGTGACCATAACATAACTGAACAAAAAAACAAACAAAATTGAAGTTATGAATAATTCTTAGCTCTTTACTGGTATGAAATATACAAATAGTGTAAATGATTAAAATAGTGTACCGACAAAAAATTGTTTATTTATTTACGCAAGCACAAACTTTTATTTCACTCTCTACAATGGGTGGATGCAGAATTCCTTCCTTGTTAAACTTATTCAAAACTAGCAAACATTTGAATAAACTCTCACAACATAACACAGCTTAAATTTAATACAAAAAAGACATCTAGAATCAGTTCTTGTAAAAACTAACACTTTGTATACATTCCTAACTCATAAGCAACCATATCAAACCTGCCGCTCGTCGTTCCATGGTAGAAGTGGAGTACATCTTTGACGATGTGTTGAGGTCATCAAGCAGGGTGTCAAGTTCTGATAAGTTGTCGCTGACCAGAGATGGTGAGTTGGCCAAACCAGTCGAGTGACGGTCGACCGTGGACCGTGCGCTTGCCTGAAGGCGAGGTGATGCATTTGTTGCTGAAACCATCTCCTCCTGTTGGTGAACAGCATCCCCAACATCCGGGTCATAGATGGTCTTGGAGACGGTAATGGTTGATGAATATACCTGCCGATTGGATGGACTGTGCTCCCGATACAGCCCATTCTGCACCACATTTCACACACACAACTATATGAAATGATCCTCGTGGGGATGGTGCTCAGTTCTTGCCTACTTGTAAACTGACTACATATACTGCTACCCTTACAGCAACTGAACAGATGGAAGGAAGGATATTTTTCTCTCATTTCATTAATTAAAACCACCAGATCAACTCCTTAGAAAACTGAGTCAATAACAACATGGATATCACTGACTCATCTTTTGTATATGCAATGTTTTTACTATGATTACTGTATAACACAATTCTCTGTCTTCTGGCAGACATCTATATTAGCTGCATACACTTTTAGCTGTTGTTCAACAGCATCTATCCAGTGCCATCTCAGTGTGTGTGCATTGTAATGCCTTCCAGGACTGTCTCCAATACCTTTCTAGCACATCACTTCACAGCGCTTTATGACCAAAGAATTCAATTTCAGCACTGACAACCAGCACCAGACGTAATCTTGCAGCATACTGCCAGGCTGTCTACCTACATTGGCAGTGTGATGTCACATAGTTTCCATGGAAGATACACATACACAGAATGTAGTTAGTCATCAAAACTGTCCACGTGAAAGCTTTGATACAAACTGCAAGTCAACCACTGACGGGGCTAGCTAAAATCTCTAGACTAAGATCACACTGTTCAAGATCAGGACAAAAACTGCACTCTTCATAACCGACAGCAAGACTTAGACCAGATGTTCAAGACCAGGACCAAGACTGATGACACAAAAGTACATGTATGGCAGTGGCACAATCAGTTCACAAAACACAACAAACTAAACACCAACCCTGCACACCTGTATTAGCTACACACTAATAGTGCCATAATTATTTTGCAAAAAAGTGCCTCTATCAAATGACGACAAATAAGAAATATATGAACGACAGACAGTTACAATTCTCATTTACTATCCACTTCTACTTCAAATTATTTACGTTATCAGTTCAAAAATTTGTTCCACAAAATGCCAGGCAGTGTTTTTACCCGCACGACGCTATGCTAGCGCGGGTAATAGGCACAGCAACGTGTCCGTCCGTCCGTCACGCGCTGGTATTGTGTCAAAACGAAGAAA
>Ga0056114_1000962_pt1 | contig 11911 bp, 9 predicted proteins | sample WorMetHERISLAND1_FD_77005 | JGI IMG/M metagenome (GOLD analysis project Ga0056114, IMG submission 77005) | Marine gutless worms symbiont microbial communities from Max Planck institute for Marine Microbiology, Germany - Olavius loisae HERON... ...
CGCCACCTTTCCGGAAAGGTTCACGTCTAGACCGCGACAAACCACGAAACCTATCCGGAAAGATTTAAAAAACGCAGCCATTGACGTCAATTTGACGTACCTGTGTTATCTGGGACGGTGCGTTCCGGAACGATAAAAAAACGCGAATCTATCGTTCCGGAAACAATTAAAAAACGACTAGAAAGCTACCCGGGCTGGTCAGACTTAGTCAGACTTCGAAAAAAAACGAGCCCAAGGTAATTCATTTTGGTACCAATCGATTCATTTCTTATATACGACTTCCTATAGGCTGTCAATAGTAACTGTTGCTCAGTAGTTTATCATTATGTACCGTAAGTCACAAGATCACTGACGTGCAAACGCAATAATGCTTGTGCGTAAACCAAACAGTTCCAAAAAGTTCACCCGCACGATTTGTTTCGGTTCGGTTATGTTGTGGAATTTCAACTCGAAAATTCCGCTGTTTCATGGAAGTGAAACCATCACTAGAAGCGCCATTTTGGGACAGCGTACAACTTCTGCACTACTTCCGCGCGCGATTGTTTACGCGTGTATCTTTACGCGATCTAGTTGTTGTGGTTGTGTTTATCAAAAGTGTATTAAAATGGTATGCAATTATATGAAAATAACAATATTAAGTAATATCTTTAGCCGTATGATCTCATACAAAGTTATGCACATTTTGAAAACCATGTATGTTGTAATTTTGTTTATACGGAACTACTTTTACCGCGCAGTATGTGTTTTGGTTTAATGTTAATGCTTGCGCATTGCTTGTGTGGAAAAATGAGGTTTCGTGGGATGAGATAGTTGTTTAATGTTGTGTTAACCTAGTTTAAGTACTTTTGACGAGTCGTATGCTTTATTTTCATGGTTTTAATACATCGATTCCCAAGATGGACTAATTAAATGACGTGATTATTGCTGGCTAATGCCTTTGTATTGAACTTGCGTGTCGGAAGGCAGAACGGTTGTACATGCATCAGGTGAAGTTACAGGCAGTGCTGTGAAGGCTTGGATAGTCTTTTTATACGGTCCATCCGTGACTTAGCACTGAATATAATGGCTGTGTGAAGTAGAAATCGAACCCCACACTTATCAGTGAACGGACTGATGCTTCACCATGATACCATCATTCAATTCACTTACTTATATAATGTAAATTGCTCGTAATAGCATGGCATCTACATTTGTGAGTGTCACTGTTCATTATAATGACTGATAGATGACGGCTGTATGAAATTATGTGATCGTCAGGAAGCACGTCGTCTGTCGGCTGCAAGTGGCCGACATCAATCACTATCGGATGTTACGAAACACCGCACCGCACTGCACTGCACCGAAATATGGTGCAGCGAGTAGGGATGCTCATGGATGTCCGGATAAATCCGGGTAATAAATTTTCCGGATATATCCAGATAATTATCCATTTAAATATCCGTCAATATGCCGGCTCATTATTTTCATGTACTTTTTGTGTAGTTTTTCAAAATTTTTATGCTATTTTACAAAAAATTTTGTACATTAATACGAAATCCAAAATACTAACGGCTGGATTGAACGTATTACCATTAGGTTATACTTCCGTGACCTTACGCTATCCTCCCCTCCTGGCCTCATTACGAATTTATGAATTTATTTGACTTTTATGCCCCTTCAGTGAACTCATTTAACCGGAAACGAAGCCATATTGGTATCCGGATAAATATCCGGATAATTTTTTTTGTTATCCGATAAATGGATATCCGGATAGTAAATTATCCGTTTTGATCATCCCTAGCGGCGAGCTGTGGTGAGGAGTATACTCCTGGAAATGATCATGTGGGTTTTAACTGAATAAGCCGGATACCTATTAAGATGTCCAGGGGGGCGAACTGACGAAGGGGTGAAACGTCCAGTTACCCGCAGTTCGTGACTACTCGTGGTGCGATGCGCGTGTGCACCGCGAGCGTTGTGGTGTTTCGTGACATCGATCACTACCTTAGCAGATAAACAGACTGAAGTTTAGACATGCACAGGCAGTGAGGAGGAAGACATGTATGAGTGCCTGTCCAGCACGATATATCCTTGGCTGTGCTAAAAAGTCAGACGTCATTGACCATTTCAGTTCATGGTTGTCCACTGTCATTACACAATCAGCCGGCGCGATTGATCATACTGTTGACAACTTGCCCCATAACGGACATTCGCAGTTTGGTCTACAGTTACACGCATGAATATGTGGGGCGGCACCGGCGTATAGTGTGGTGTGCGTGCAGCCAGTAGTTACCAGCTGACTGCACTGTTCGCACTGCAGGCACTATTTAGTATGACCCCCTGTGCTATTCAAAGGATGTCAGTTTGTGATTGGTGACCAGTTGCCGATGTGTCACACTGTGCAGTTATGGCAGCAGCGGTGTCACCAAACACCCAAGTGTAGGTCTTTCCACGATTTATTCTTGTAGATATCTAACATTCTGAAATATCCAGCAGGTGTGGCTGTGCCAGAATGTATTAACTGCCGGCCTCGCCGTGCATTTGAGCCTTCTTAAACAGTGGATATACTTATTATGGGGGCTGGTGTGGATGGCACGGTCGACGGGATATCTAATCGCAGCGGTATTTAAAGTCACGTCTTAATTAGGCCCATCCTTTGCATTACCTTCAAGTATACCTGTTTTCATATTGCAGCACGTCGATTCTATCTTTTTTATAGAGGAAAAGACCTACATTTGCAGATGGTGAGCTGTGTTTTTGTGACAACATTTCTGCTGATGTAAAGTGACAGGTTGTGGCATGTTCCATGGATGTACTTACCAGCCTTACTTACAGTGACGGACGTATGTACCGCGACCTGTATCAGTGGAGTGGGCCACCGACCAACATTCTCAGTTGTCTAGTCCACGAGTTGGTTGTCAATGTGTTGGTTTGTCAGCAAGTTGTCCTGTTACCATTGGCCCTTCATGCATACAAAGCTCTAAAGTGCCAACCAACTCACAACACCAAGTCACTGACACAGCAGCCTGCACTTGCCAGTTAAGTTGATCAAGATCCAGGCACAGTATTGAGCCTTATGCTGGCATAGTAATTACTAATTATCCTTATCGTTTATTCGGTATGTGAACAACTTACCGACACTACAGCCAACTTGCCAACACACCAGCTTGCCATGGTATCGAGACTTTTTGTTCCACAAACTATTTGTTCTTGGGAGTTGAAGTTCCTTGGACTATTCAGTTCTTGGATCATTCATTCCTTGCACATGAAGGATTTTTTTTTCTAATTTATACATATTGGATGAGTGCAGTTTGAGTTACTCCAGTGTTAACTTTTACTGTGATGTTTTTTGTAACAGTCTTCAGGAACGACAATGAATGGCGACATACCAAGTGTGCCGATTATCACACTTGCTGGAGTTTCCAGTCTCACAAATGGTATTTCTACTTTAAAATGTGGATTACTTTTAATTATTTTTTTGCAGCTATAATCGGTATGAAACATCACGATGATTGGTGCCAGACATAATTTGTGTGTTTTTGAAGGTATTTATGACAACATGGCATGTTTCAGTTGCATTTAATTGCATTTTTGGAGGCTGATTCACTTTTGTGCATAGTGCCCACCTTTTTGCAATACCAGTTCCGTCCATCGTTTATGACTACTAGTCAGAGCACTGTGAAAATGGTGAGAGATAGGTCTATGGTTAGTGGTTACTATGGGGAGCCTATATGTAGTCACGACCGGGATACTCAGGGGACCCATCTCCAACCCCTTACAACCACCCCTTCCCCATCCTGGGGCTCACACCCTCAGTCAAAACTTGCATTGCAGATTGCGGACAAATGGTGCCAGATCATCACCCTACCCAACAGTACCATCGCTAGCCCTAGGACCAACCCTTTCCAAAAGGGGGTAGTCAAAAAGTTACATTCAAAACTACTGAAAAATCATAACAGATATCTAAGGGCTTTGTATACACGACCTGTAGGAACTCACTGACACCTCAATGCCCACCCCTATAGGGGCACCCTTTCTCTCAAATTTGGAAAAAATTAACATGCTTAGCAGCAGCCATGTAGTAAGTTTTCCCTACCTTCCCGTCGTTAAACATTTCAGAGATTAGTTCAGTCAGTGTAAATAGTTTTAATGCTGAAAAGCGTCTGATTATAAATTTACATTTGAACATTAAAAAAATTTTATCACTTCATGTAGCCATTTGTTTACTTTGTGTGTGTAATATGGTTTGTGCTGTTTTGTGCTGTGTAAACTGAATTGCACATTTAAATGTTTTGTGTGTTGTGGGCAATTTTTTTCTAGTGTTACTGGAACTTCCGTTGCCAACAGCATTGCCGCAGACTGTTGCCAACAAGAGTTTGCTGTACCATCCACGAGTTATAGCTGATGTGCAGAGGGTATTGTCAGCAAGACCAAGTGCCGCACTAGTGCAACAGCTGTGCAGTGCCTTGCGGCATACAAGCACAGATCACATGTAAGGAAATATTACTGCAAACAATTTCGACTTAATCGACAAAGGTGAAAATATATAAAAGATCCACCATTGTCTAATTTCATCAGGAAATTTAGGAATGTAACCCCTGTGTGAATTTTGTTGAATTTGATGGCTTCTGATAGTTTCTCTGTGTTTCTAATGCTCCGGCATGCATTTTGTTTAAATTTACAGCGGTCTTGCGCAATATATGATGTTTGTTGGATTTTTGTAGATGGCATATTGTTAGCTTTGATCTGTTGTTGTTGCAATCTTGTATTGCTAAGCCAAATGGCTTTGCTCTAAACCACTACAGTAAACAGAGAATACTGCACTGTTGGTTCATACGATTCTCTGTTGTACTTTGTTAGTGAGCTGAACGACGATGCATCTGGTGGCATTGTTGACGACGGTGACAGCCCATTGTTGCTGCAAACCATTCTTGCTCAGGATCCACAAGCCTTGCAGTTGTCCAACTATCATATGGTGTCACCGACTGGCAACTCTGGTGTGTAGAGGCTTCAGTTACATTCTGGATAGTTGTGTGGTTTTGCTGATGATCTTATTCTTACTATCTGCAGCGGTCATTAATGTTGTACCTGTCTTTCTTTAACCAGTGATGGATTGCAGCCCAAAATGACTTGTCGCCTGTCATGTGTCTTTCCTGTGTCTGTGCCTATCTGTAGAACAGAATAATGTAGCAAGCTATGTATTAACTTGGAGGTTTGCCATGGCATAAGACTTGCAGTCCAGTTTTTAGCTTAACACTTTGCTATTAGTGGGCTGTTGCTTCCACAGCTACTGACTGCTATTCTCACCTCCCTCATTCCCTGCTTTCTTGTCACTGTTGGGGGTACCGCGTCGGCAGTCCCACCGCCGTTCAGGCCTGGCGAACCTGCCCTCTGTGGGAGTTGTCCCCTAGTCACCCCATATTAGTGTAGGCTGGGGGACTTGTTGTGATTATTTTGTATATTTATCCTTTTTTGTCTTTATTATTGTATGTGCATATGTGTATTTTATTGTTTTCATTTTTTGATTTGTCCATTGTAGCATTTCCCTCAGTATTTTGATACTGTTGGTTAGGTCTTTTGACCTGTAAACCGTCTCCCATATAACATATACTGTGTTGGCGGGGACGTAAAGCACTGCACGATCCAATCTTGTCACTGTCAGTTCATTATTCCTGCTGTGCTACCATCATGTGTGGTTCTGTGTGAGTCACACATACATTTAGTTTTTTACCAAGACTTCAATCACATTTGGCTGCGCTGCATGCTTGTCTGAACATTTTTGCTAGTATCATTAGTGCGAGGAGGACTGTTTGACACTATGGTTAATAAAGCCTATGTCACAGCTGAAATTATTATCATACACAGTATTTGCTTTTGAAAGTCTCTTTAGAAAGCAACTTTTGAAAGAAACTTTCAGATGTGTCTGGGATTTATTTCTTTTACAGAATTCGGCTAGAAAGTATAGCATGAACAGTTGAACACAGGTGACAGAGTTGCTGTGCTGAGCCCTGATTAATCTGACTATCTCGCTTGCAATCAAATAACCAAATCAATGATTTGCTGAGTGAATCAAAGGCAGCACACAAATTAACCTACACAGCATAAGTCGGATATCCATAGTCATGCCATCGTTGTGCAGTGTTGTTTAAGGTTACTATGTTTAAAGTTACTATACCGGTATGATCACACGTGGAATGACCAAAGGACGGTGAAACCACAGTGCTGACAATGTCTGTGTACAGGTAAGTTTTTTTAATAATTCTTGCAAACACTTTTCCTGGCACTTACAGCAAAGTTACTAGATTACTGTGTTCAGTTGCGGTAAGTTGTTATTGTATGTACATGCAGGTTGCAGTTTCCCTCCATCTCAGCATGATTCTGCATATGCCAGCTCTATACAGTGAGTGATCAGTGACTTTTTTGTGCGTAGTCGAGTAGATCTGGTGTACCATATGTTCAACATTTATCTTTACTGGAGTCTCAAATCTGTAGTTCTGTTTGAGACGTATTTCTGCATGCTTTATGATACCTTATCACTCTACTGTATCGTGCTATTTATTGTCTGATGTTTTTGTTGAGATTCTGTCGGCGCTGAATTTGTATCTTTGCAGCATTCTGCCAAGTACATTTCACTTAATTATGGTTTTAGCATAATATTGTGTCATGTAATACTAGTAATGTGGCAATAATAATACGTTATGATAGTCATCCTGTAATTAAAGAAAGAATCCTCAGGTGGCTGGGCACATCTTGAGAATGGACAACTCTAGAACAGCCCGCCAGGCAACACACTGGGAACTGAGAGGTTACAACAGAAAGCCAGGACGACCAAGGAAGAGCTGGGTAGATGTCATCAAACGAGACCTCAGACAGATGGACCTGACGTGGGAAGAAGCCGAGAAACTGGCGAATGACAAAGCAGAATGGCGTTGACGTGTGGCCCAATGTAGCCACCTGGATGCGGGATGAACTAAGGTCTAAGGTAAAAGGTAAGTCATCCTGTGGCGTGGTCTGTAGTTTGTAAGTGGTTATAATGTCGGACAAATGCGTCTAACGTGGCTTGTGGTGTTAGGCAGTGAACAAGAGATACTGTAGGTAGAATTGAGTCCATGGTAAGATGCTGGTGAATGGTTTGTGTGTAGGTCACCAGCTGAGGTGATGGGATACCAGCCGACTCACAATGGCCAGTTTGATGGCTATCATGAACTGGCTTATCAGCAGCAAGGCGTCCATTATCCATCACACATGCAGGCCTGCTCCAATGCCGGTATCATTGCACTACATATCTGTTATCAAGTTTTGCGTATGCATGGTGGGCAGCACAAGTGAAAATACTGCAGCAGTATATTTGCACAATCTTGGCTAAAAGTTGGTATAGAATTTAGAGGCTGACCCAACCCCTGTGCCTCAGTATATTTCTATTTCCTCTGAAACAGTTGGACCTCGCACTACTGAGGATGAATTCTGCGGCTTGGCCAAACCCACTCTCACCCAAGGTGCAGGATTTATTAAGGGGATAGGCTGTCTGTTGTTGGCCTTTCCAGTTCTATGTGTTTGTGTGGCAAAATGGTGGAATATATAACATGCATCACTTTTGACTACCTTGTAGCACTTTTATTATGGTTTTTTGATGTCAAACTACTATAATTCTGGCGAGGGTTACAGTATGTACTATGTAACCAAGGGTTACTGTATTTATTGGCAAGGGTTATTGTATGTAGTCAGCAGAACCACAAAATGTGCTCTCAGGATAGGAAAAATTGTGTATTTGAACACTATCTTATTGTGTCTCAAGTGATACATAGAACCCATTTATGGGTAGTTATTGAATGGCACTAGTCTCTGTCAATGTAAATGTTAATTCTGCTGTATTGTGTGCCAGATTATATATACTCGATGAATGGTGTGACCCAGCATGCCAAGTCAGTGACAGTGGGGCAGCCACCGATGAACATGCCTGTCGGTAAGTGTTTAGCTAGTGGCTTTTAGCCATCCTCGTTCAGCTCTGTACGATGTGAAGGAGTAGCTCTTACTTATTTTCTGCCAATGAATGTTTATTCAGTAAATAGATGTTTATTTAGCATTTCACTGAATGCTGTATTGAATAAAATAATGCAGTTTGTTTGGTTGATTCATTTTAAACGTTGTCTCTGTTGGACACATTATAAATTGTACACATTGTGATAGGGCAACCTACCAATGAGCTGAACATTAACTGTTAATGACGAGAGAACTTGATACATTCCACAGGTCTATGGTAGCCTAACACGGTATTAACCAACTTCCTGCTTTTACTGTACTGCTAAATATCTTGAACATGTAGCTTGAACATGTAGAATGTAGATTGTATATAGTGATAGCGACGTATAGGCCCATATGCTCCAGCCTGTAGGTTTGCATTCAATTCACACAGTCATGATTCACCAATGCATGCACTGTAGCAAGTTTTTTGCAGGCCTATAATGTGAGACCATCGGGTCACTTTAACTTTTGACTTAGCCTTTCGCTCAGCGATTCACCTAGCGAAACCTTAAGCTGAACGCTAAAGTCCGGACTTAGACCAAAGTTCAACTTAACTTTGGACTTTGGCTGAGCCGGTTCTGACTCAACGCCGGCATTGCCATTTAGTGAATTTGCGGGCCATGGTTGGAATTAAATTGCTGTTTCGGCAGCCGATACGACAGGTGCACGTCTTCCATTGATCCGCATGCAGTTCTCAACAATTTTGTATTTCTGCGCCTCACTCCTCGTGGCGCAATTGCAGCAGCTCCAATCCTCGCCATGTTCTTTGTTTGTGTGACGCATAATGACGTCATTTCATTTCGCGATATAAAAGTTAAAGTGAGTTTAGGCTTAGCGAAAGTTAAGCCCTAGGGCTTAAGCTATCTCTTCCATGCTAATCAACCGACTTAAGTCAGGTTAGTTCGGCTTAACTTTTGTCTAAGTAGTTACTTAGACTGAAACTTTGGTCTAAGTCTTCCGCTGAGCCAATCGCTGAGACCGAACAGTTTGCGAAGTTTGGTCTGAGCGATTGGCTCAGTAAAACCACTTTACTTTTTGACTTAAGTCTGTACTTAGACCGAACTTTGGCTCAGCGAAAGGCTTAGCGAAAGGCTAAGTCAGAAGTTAAAGTGACTCATTGTCTCAGATCACAGAGTATGATTCACGCACGTCGGGCTCAGAAGATTCTTATTTCCATCAAGGCACAAGCTGTACTAGTGTGCCAAATATTTATCAGAAGTCTAACTGGCTTTTTGAGGATAAACATACATTGCAACAGACCAAAAGCAACGCCCCTTCTGTTGTGCATAATGACGCGGGTGGATTGTTACATATTTTTTCTGTCGTTGACTGTGGTCAGCTGTGCTGTTTATGTAGCGTGTTCGCCGGCCCAGGCAGCTGCTGCGCCAGCACTCATGTCAGACCAGTCTACTGGCAGTGCCATGTTGGCTGCGCAGTACGACCGATATGTGGGCAGGAATACAGCGCAGGAGCATCAGGCAGTGTCGCAGCTAGCACACTCGCCTCGCGTCGTCTGTGAACAGCTTAGACCTGACACTCAGGTACGTGCAGCGTCGTTGGTCATTTTATACTGTGTGACATTGGTGATCACGAGCGGTGAAAATCAGATTGCAACCAATAGTCATGTTCGCGGTGATGTCCATGAGCCGAAAGAAGTCGCTAATTGTAGACGTGCGTGTTAGTTGTGTGGATTTCATTTTCGTTTGATTTGATCTACATTACATCGTCATTATCTTGTCGGGGTAATTCAGTGTAATTGTCCACAGTTACTACATTTTGGCTTGGATGTTGCGATGCCTTTATGTGTCTTGTTTGTCAGTAGAATACACGAAAACCCTGCGATTGGTATCAGTTTTACTACTGGGCAGTCCATGGAGGCCTGTTGTAGGTGAAGGTTAGATCACAGGGTCATGCATCTGCATGTCCAAATTGCTCCCAGTTCCAGATGGAAATGAATCTATGTAACTACAAGCTAATGATATTTAAGAATGAGTTCACTGTGGTCACATCATGTAACTAATTGGATCACCGAGTTGGGAATACATTTAAGCTTTAAGTCGATGGAAACATTGCTTTGGCTGTATGCTAATCACTACTCGCAATCATGCTTAACCGAGTGTCTTTGAATATACTCATAGGTTGAACGATAAACTCATTATCGATTAGACATTAACTGTTAATGACGGTCTGTCTGATCGCGAACGGCGATTAGACAGAACGTTCCGAAGAAGACTTCAGTCGAAGTTGAAACGTCAACATTAATCTAAATAAAGGTTGTTTTCTTATGTATTTAATTATTTAATATGCTCAACCGAGCTTCATTCAACTAGAACATGTGTTAAGTGTCTCGAGTTACGTGGACTGATGTAAGTATAGGACAAGTGTGAAAGTTGTAAGGTGAGTATCATATAAGCGTTGTGTGTGGTTGTTAGCTGCGTACAACACTCGTCAGTTACGACGCCAAAACAGAGCCTGTAAAGAACTCGTATATTGAGGTGATCTCATTTTATGTCTGTATTGTCACTGTGTTGCATTGTCATTGTTTTATTCCTGTAATATGGTCAGCATCGGCCAAAACCTTGTTAGTGCTGGCAAGTTTCAAACAGCATCAGTTGATTTTTTTATTGCTGTCACAGTATATTTTAAACTGACCAGTTTTTTGTTGTTTATCATCTGCTGGTTTGTGATTGAAATATTGGTTGAAAGTTTTGGCATCAAAAGTTACACTGAGCATCGGCCAAATCTGTAGGTAATAGACCATATAAACTCAAAGCTGTTTTGAATTCACAGTCTGGACCTGCTGATGCCTCTGTCAGTGAAACCGCAATGAACACAAACGCGCCCCTTGGGGGCCACATTGTGTTGCACCCCATCAATCTGTCTGTCCATCCCATGCCTCCTGTTTTCTCAAAATATGGAAACTCATAGGAACTTCTAATTTAGTAGAAACAGTGCTGTACACGAGTAATTAGTGGAGCAAATTTGCAAATTAAAGGTCAAAGGGCAAGGTCACTGGTCACTGAGAACGAAAATGTAAAAATCGTTTCTCGTACATATCTTCGTCAAAAGTGGATCGATTTAGATCAGACCAAGACAAAAATGATCACCGGCCAATTCTACTCATGTCATCGGATGCATTTCACCAGAGAAAATGTTTATTTTTGTGATATTTGTCTGCAATTATCCAGGTGGGCACAATGTCGCAGCGGCGTGGCTGTACGCGTACATGTTTTGTCTGGATTATAACTTTATGCCTGTATTTTACTTGGTTTACATCATGGTCAAAGACTGGTAACATGCTGTAGTAATGCATTGCTGTGTTTTTAGATGACAAAACCAGTGGAAATGGTGCCAAAAATAGCATGTAAGTTACCGTAGTATGTTCCTCATTTTTCATTAAGTGACTGTGTTATACTGCACGTTATTTTGCACAGCATTAGCCACTGCATTGGTGTATACAGTGACTGTGAACAGCACAAATAGTATATTTGATGTAAATTCTATGTAAGTGGAACAGATGCATATTGTATTTGTAACGGTGATGAGTTAATCAATGCAGAATTATTACTTCATGAACAACCATGCCCATACTGTGATAAGTTTATTTTTATAGTTTTTTTGTAGATATATAGATACAATAATGAAAAAAATTAAACAAAATATGCGAAAACAATAAAGTTATCCACTGACAGTTAAACCAAACAATAATGCAGTCCATGACAATTTCATGTTAACTCGTACTCATACAGAACGTGTATTATTGTGAACGGCTGTTGTTGGAATCCATGCAAACTCGTGTTTACTATAACCCGTACATGGGTTCCCAGACTTGCACTCGTTTCAATGTGAATCCAGCCTCATTGGAGGTAGCTGCAGCTTGAAATACTGTACAGTGTGAGTCCAAAAAATCCCA
>Ga0056114_1000963_pt1 | contig 11910 bp, 6 predicted proteins | sample WorMetHERISLAND1_FD_77005 | JGI IMG/M metagenome (GOLD analysis project Ga0056114, IMG submission 77005) | Marine gutless worms symbiont microbial communities from Max Planck institute for Marine Microbiology, Germany - Olavius loisae HERON... ...
ACAAAGGTCAAGGTCATTCATTTTGGTACCAATCGATTTCTCATATACGACTTCCTATAGGCTCTCAATAGTAACTTTTGCTCTAGGACGCACCGTTTAGCCACAATACATACCGTCACAGACGACAGACGCAACAGTGTACCAATAGCTCGACCGTTAGTACGGTCGGCTGAAAATCACTGCAGAAAAGATATCTAAAAACTAGGCATCCTGAACCTGTTCAATATCGTCGAACAAAGCAGGATGAGGATATGCTTTGTTGCGTGGATTAGGACAGTGAAACTACGTGCCAACATGATTTACGTCCGAGGATTCAGGCAAAATCTAGTCAACATCATCAACATATAATACAATAATGAGGTTACTAAACGTATAGTCACTAGCCTATGTCTGTCTTTAATACTGCATGGTGTCGGGCCTTTTAAAGCAATTATTGCTGTCATTACATAACATGGTGACTTTATAATGACTATTATCGTATATATGTTGACATTTTGATTTCTGTTCAACATTCACCTTATTCGTGTCTAAATCGCCGTCCGACATAGATGAAGAACTCGGTCAAAATATCCAGTTACATACTCTTTTGTGTTACTACGACAGGTACTTGTCGGTGATTGCTGCGGTATACCTGCTTCCGTTCTCGGTCATCATTAGGTGCATGGCCAGCTGTCGATTCTAACAGCTGACGATAGTGAACATGCATTCACAGACTATTCATAATTCAGCAATTCATAGCTCTCCTATAAAATATGACTGTTTTATTGTACTGTTTTTGTGCATTTTAGATCGATTTTCTCTCACAGCTATTGAAGGTTTTCTTTCTCTTAGTCTTATTATTGCGTTTCGTTTGTAGAATAAATTGCCGTCTCGTCTCCTATATATCGAGTGTAGATAATGCAATCGTAACCTGCTGGTCGTCAAACCGTACGCCTGAATCTTTGCTGCACCATTCATTAACTTGTACCATCCGTTTTCTTCTGGATGTCCATGCCTCGCACGGTAAAAAATCCCTTGTCTGACTCTTAGTATTTGAAGGGGGGGGGGGGGGGGATGAGCTGACGCTTCAGATTGTGTAACAGTTAAAGCTCTGCTCACCCAGTCTGCTGATGACAAAAAAATGAATGTAAACAAATCCCAAGAAGGGCCGTGGTGAGGGTCATACTACCTCTCTTAAAGAGCATTTTTGGAACAGAGGCACTTGAAATTTACAACGTGGTGTATGATTAAAGATGACGGTGCAGCGTCAACGGCAACTGTTGTCCATCGGAATGATGGGTTCGTGTCATTCAAGCACGTCGCCAGCACCGGACGTTCCTCGATGCCGCAAGAGCTGCATTCAGCTGACCTCTCTACCGTCAGCTGTCACAAAGTGCCGGAGACGCCGACTTCATATCGGCAGCGATACCGACTCAGTTGATACGTCTGTTGTGGGTCCAGTGACCGACGAAGTAACAGGCGAATCTCATAGCGATGATGCTGACGTCAGGTCTAGAATCTGTCCCAGGATGTTTACTTTTAGGTGCTAATCACAAATATTCCCGTGCCACACGTTATTTAGGCAGAGATTATTATTGATGGTCTGACTTGTACGCGTCAACGACACGATACGATACGATACGATAGTGGAGTTTAACGTGGACTGAAAAGCTGAGTGTGATCAGCTTAATATAGCACAGGTAAAATAACATTCGGCTGCAGAACGTGCTAACTCTGAATGAATGTTCTTTTGCGTGTATTGTTCGAGTGTCTCCAACAGTGTTGCGTCTGTAATTATTGGACGTGTCTTTTCATCTGTCTGTTTAACGCTGGACCCATTGAATACTTTGAAAACGAGTTTTACGGTAATGAGAAATGACTGCATGAAACACAAATCGTCTTCGTCCGCCAGTCCGTCCGTCTACACTTGCTATCAATCACTAGCGGAATGCGGAAGTAGTCGGCGATGGACTACGTTCAGCCATTTCTTTCGGTCTCTGAGGCATTCTGAAGCTTGCGAAATGTCACTGTCTCTTTTATTCAGATATTCTGACACATCATCTATCCATTCTTCCTTTGTCTTCCCTGGCTTCTTGTGCCCATGACTGAAGTTGCTAATTCTTTTGCTAGCAATGACCACCCTCTTCGTGTGATCAAACCATTTTTGTACCAGACTTTCCGTCTTATTCAGCAGAAGTCTCAGTCTTGAATTTTAAGTGGCTGGTTCTTGCCGATTCCTGCTAACTTCTGCAACCAACCCATTCATGCAACAAGTATTTTTTGTTCATCAGATTTCCTGCGTCCAGCATCCTGATCCAGCGTTATAGGCCTAAGCCTTAATTAAAAGTTAGCAAAAGACAGCTATGTCACAGTCACACAGACAGAAGTCGTTCAATGCAACACATTCGAGCACACTTGTACACGTTTTAATAAATAATCCAAACAATTCACACGTGGAAACTCCGAAGCTATCACTACAGTAAATGAACTAATGTGAGTAAAACGTACTTAACCACTAGTCATGTCACGACACGACACGGTCACACGGTAACAAATACACGAGCGACATCGTCACAAAATCGAAACCGAAACAAGGAAACTATATTTTCTTATAGCATCACTAACGAAAACTTGTATGTACCGACGAATGTAGTTGAAACGGGCTGCATAAAGCAGTACCGGTTAACGGATAGGAAACTTTATTTATTTTATAAATTTATTACGACCAGCTGTCAATCGTCTAAAATTGATGAAGGCATGTATAAGCGGTGCACAAATTGATTAAGGGTCACTTTTTCTGTAGAAACAGTTCGTTTTCCCGCGCTTTTGTCAATTGATATGGCAGAAAACTCGGATGTTCCGGAGACCTAGCGACGCTCCACAATATTTGAAAATATTACTAACGTAACTCTGTGTTTATGACGTTGATAAACAAGACAAGACGGGAGTTTTGTTAAAAGCTGTGAACGAAGTCCAGCGTTTAGTCAACGGTCGCACTCGTCGACATCACTGGTGTAAGGAAATCCAACACTTGTGCAACGGTAAGAAAAATGTATATTTCAGAATGTTGTTTTAGAAATAAATACTGTACTTAAAAATAACAGAAGAATATTAGTAATTCTGCTACTCGTTTGATACACCGCTTTGAATTAGAACTCAGCTATAACTACGTGTGACATTTTCGAAATATCACCTTCAAAAGTCACTTGGAGATAGGCAATGTGTTCGAACTTCGAATTAATCACGTGATGTTTCTTCACGTTCCAGCGTACTTTTTTGTTTCCTAGCTATAGGCAGGCATTGGTCGAAAATCGCAAATTTTCATACCCCCACCGGGCCACCACGTATATTTAACGCCAATGTTAATAGTAATCTCGTCGAAATTTCGCCGAAATGTTTGAGGTACGTAGATATGTGATGTTTTGATATCATGCCATGTCGTTTTAACACAGACCATATATGTGTCGTATGAACAGATGGGCTGGTAGAATAACAAAATCGCCATGCCGGCATTTTCAGTGCGACGTGCGGCAAAAGTGCACTGCACCTGCTAGAAAAACAAAGACTAAACCGGAGACGACAATGACACACTGTCATGGAAGACTGATCCAGTGCCGCCCGTCAACTTTTAGCGCACATTAAACTTTACGTATCGTATCATATTTCTATCAAACTTGGTCGATCGACACATGCCTTACTCAGAAAGTCGTCAACTTAGAAGGTTTTCTCAACTTTTCTGACTATTTCATATTGCACAGGAACAGTCACATGATCAAAATACATGATGCACTTTGTTCATATTGTTAAACGGTTCCTTCTGAAACGATAACGTGTCAGTTGTGAGTTTTTTGGTAACTAATTAATCTGCAGTTATAAGATAAGTCAAACGAAAAAGGCAAGACAAATATTACTCACAGCAAATGTCGTAGCACGGTCAGGACAACTGGCCAAGGACATCGCCTCACATAACTTTCACCGACAAGTATGTCAAAACCATCACAACAAAACTGTCAGTCGCGCCAATTAAGGCGGACAAGACAAACGGCTAATTACTATCAATACTTGCACGTCACACAAGCTACAAGACAACAAAAATGAATGAAGCACACAACCAAAGGTTCCACAGAGACGAATGGTGAGAACGAAAATAACACAACTCAGCTCAGTTGAGTAACAACTAAGTGTATGGCAAGAGCGGGAAAGGAAAGTGAGAAAAAACGACTGGAACACAACCACAAATCTCGATACAATGATGTCACGTAAGTGGAAACAACAAAAACTGACGACAGACAACTGTGCCTACAACCATTAAAATGATTCCATATATAAAAATGCAATGCCGATATCAAAATGCACGTACAGCAAAAACATAACCACTGCAAAACAACCATTTCTAAACAACGTTAAACTTTCACACAGATTACAGCCTATCACAATTTTATAATAATTATTTTTACATAATAATATTTATATTACTATAAATAGCACGTACTACACCAAAATGGCACATAATAAATGCACATGTATATCATATTAATATGTTCATGTAACTGCGTGTAACTGTATAAATCAATAATTTAATAATATTTCGTTTAACGATTTCGTTAAAAACTATTCTAAGTCTAAAGATTTACGGTACTGAGCCACAGATGCTATTTGTCATATCATCAACTAAAAGAAAAAAGTGAGTTGCAGAAAATGTCACACGTCATAGACTCCGCCCACAATGAGTATACAGGTGTATCATACAGACGTCTGTAATTCTCGTGATTTCATGGTTACTGAACCTCACTATTCTAGAACGCATTTCTGGATGAAGAATGTACAGTTAGCGATAGTTTACCGCAAACAGTTGTCTCAACTGGCACAGTTAACGGTTTTAAAGCAAAGTTCTTGGTTAATGAGACTGTTTTATGACTATAAAAGCCAATATTTTGTGCACCGGCAGTTGAAGTATTTTTGAAACTGTATATCTGAATGATTGCTGCTACTGAATCCGTATGACAAGGTTACAACGCATTAGACATCTATTACTACCTGTACCACACTGAACAGTGCTACTACTGCATTCAAAACGTTACAGTTCTCACTGTATGCTAGGCCGTATACGTTTTATGTAACTTTCATTCCTGTAACGGTGTGCGAATGTCACAATGAATTAAAGGCTACTTGACTTGACTTGACTTGTTTTACTGTTAGGTTTGATGCTTTCTCTTTCATAACCGCATTTATCATTTATAACGTTTATATTTTTGTATTTTCTGCTATTCTGATATTAACATGACTGGAATTATCACCCACAGAGTTATATTATTGCACTTGCGCGACTGGGCGTGGCTTGTAGCCTACACAAGTTGATTATGTTAATTTATCTGATGATATGTAGGCCTAACAATTTAGGCTATCAGACTCAGCATCATAGCACGGCATCAGACATTGTAAAATATATGTTATTAATAGGACAAATTAATCTTCTGCTAAGATCTTAACATATAAAATACTTTGGTTACAAAATGTGGTGACTGAATTAACAGCCATGCAAGAACTATAGTCGTTTAAAAAATAACCATCTAACATTGGCATTCAGTATGCAACATAGCTCCAAGCCTAACCATAAACTTGTGATATGAGTGAAGAAATATGGTACGTTTGCCCTCGTGTTGATTTTTCAATTACTTTACTGGACATATACTTCAGTGTCACATTTGTGACTCTGTATAGGACCCAATGAACATGATAAACATGTAAATTAAAGAGAAAAGCAAAGTTCACTTACTCTAACACATGGGAGGAACACTGTAACTACAATGAGCACAAAGGTAAACCAAACAAAACACACGTAATAACGATGTGACTAGGCCATTCTGATTGATCAATGCCAGCTTTTAGCAAATACAGCGAGCTATATTATGCGTCTATTTTCGCTGCCATGTTATTATATCACAGGTCACAGACACAGACATCTCTGCAGAGCACAAGCTCACCAACGTATGCTAGCAGCAACAACACCAGTCAACTCCACAAGGCAAACTGCTGTGACTAAACTCAACAATAGTAAAAATATAAACGAACTTTTACGTAACAAAATCAGGCAGATTGTTACTGTGCCAACCACACCAACGATTTTTTGATTAAGTTTAAGAACAAAACGAGGTAAATTTGCTTTCGCTGATGTCAGATGTAAAAGCAATAGATGGAAGCGACAGTTCTCAATTGTTCTTAAAATTAGTTTTAAAATAATTTAATTGACAAAAGTGCAGCCAACCTTGGTGAGGTCAGGCACTGCTAAGATTCGACTTGTTAGCCAAACTCTTTACTAAACACTTACATCTAACCGCAATTCTTAGTCTTTGCTCCACCTTGACTAATGAATGATAAGACTTATCTCTACCTTTTTGGATGTTTAGTAGGCAACAGAAGCTCAGTTCAGTTCAATTAGCTTTTAAATAGTTTTCAGAGCTTGTAGCTCCACACACTGGATTAGGGGACCCATCACACGCTCACAGCCTGATCCCAGTGACACTTCAAGCAATGCAATGCCAGTGATATTGCCCCCTCATGCCTTACAATTGGCCACCCTAAATTTCCAAGTCAGAAAATCCTGGAGTCGCCACTATGTACTTTTATGCATTCATTAGATGATAACATTATGTGCAGTATTTAGTCTTTGTAAATGTGTATTTAACTCATGAACTGAAGATTATGGTGAGATAAATACCGACTGCTAAGACTTAACTGGACTTGCTTGGTCTAAATCTACAGCTAAGCCCTAGAACTTTAAGACCAGCAACTTAAACACTGGCATTCTCAGAAGACCTAAGTTAAAGAGAAGTTTAGTGTTGGACAGTACTGAACTTTAACTAGGGTAAATCTATAGTCTAAGAGTTTAGCTGAGTTTTGACTCATTGTAACCTCACTCACTGTCATTAACCAACAAATTCCAATGACACAAGAACATTTGGTCTCACAACCACAAAACAACACCGTTCATATACAACGTCATATACAAAATATACTGAATTGCACAACATCAAAACACAAACGTAAATCGAACTGATAAAAATCACACACACAACGTATAAAAACTTTCGCTAATGATTAACTAAAAGTTCTGTCATCAAATAGCGCATTTCATAAGAAGCCAACCGTTCACAATACATCACAAAACTGAAGCTATATTCTTCACTGAACAGAAATATTCACCAGTAAAATACACGGCCAGGAAAACGTTCGGATCAACTTACCATAATTTTACTTTGCTCATGCCTAAAAATGAAAAAGCTCAGTGGTCACCGCGCAACGCTACGTCAACGGTAATTTGAAAATTTTCTCAAATCAATTCTAGGCCGTATACGGCGGTTGAAAATCGATAGTTTTGTGAAAATGTCATCCCGTCGTTAACAGTGACTGTCAAGTGCTGTAAATCAAGTTTGGATTTTAGTGTTGTCAACAACCTGCATCGTTACTGCGTTTTGAGTGTGACGGACAGACAGACAAAGTTGAAACAGCAACAGCGTCGCGCGGTAAAAATCTCGAAACACGGAAATAGCTCGGAAGGTATGCAAGTCACGTGACCATTCACTGGGAACTGCGTGTTGACATCATGCGACCAACAAAGCTCATTTAACGTAAACGTCAACAACAACATCCAGAGATAAGAAAAGCTCTCATAGTATTAAAATGAAAAAAAACTTTGTGGTCCAGTCCAGAACTGTATTGCCAGTTACGATGAACTGGCAATACGTTTAATAATTAAACGCTCGCACGACTGAAAACAATCAACAGATTGGACGCCGATTACGGCTACACCACCAAACCGAAAACTCAAAGACAAGCAGGAAGGGACTGGGGTCGAGGAGAGTGGGACAGTCAGCACATCAAGGAACGACGACGATGTTGGCGTGGGATTCAAGCATGAGAAGAACGCGAAATATCATCGACAAACAACGACAACGAACAACGACAACAACTTCACCGAGATTCAAGTCAACAAGTCTACGACGACGTCATCAGTCAACGACAGACAGACGAGACAGAAGCTAGCACGTCTTCTGTGACAAAACTCGACAAACAGACGGAGATTCTGATTCACGGGGGATGACCTGAACTGTGGTAAAATGGTCGCGACAACAGCAAGTAACTGGCCGTTCCGTTCAACTCGATCGAAGTCTCCTCTGTACATGACAAAACGACGACGAAGAATATACCATAATGATGATGATGAGGAGATGACAAAGCTGTCGAGGTACCGGTAGGTCGTCCTCCGGCGTCTAGAACGGCGACGGCAGCGCCATAGCGGAGAGGTCAACCAGGTCCGGTGAGGCCGGGGTGATGGCTGCCGGGAGGTTGTCTGGACCCTGGTGCTTGAGGCAGTGCAGGCGGTCGACCCCGAGGCGACTGACGGTGCGCAGCTGAGGGAGCAGTCCGATGGCTCGCGCGAACAGTAGGCGCTGGGTGGCAGCGTTGTAGGTGCAGTGGTCTCTCAGAGCGTCCAGCACACGATTCTGAAGGTCGTCCACGCGCTTGGCTTCCATCAGACCATGACGATCTGTGAGCACAGCAGCAAATCAATGACGTAATCTCCAAAAATACCTCCATATATGCTACATATCGCATACATTTGGCACGCAACATGCAGTATCTGATCACTGACAATTCCACGACGTCGACCACACAGACACAGAGTCAGTGTCACTACACCAACAATGTGTTTATTATAATAACTTTGTAACCCATGTGGCTAAATAGCAAAAGCAAAAAGGAAACATGCGATGTCAATGCCAACGCAATAATGAAAACTAAAGTACTGTAAATTAACACAAGACACTTGTTTGATTTTCTACCGTATTCATTCACGGTGGATAAAAGATGTATATATATATAAATAAACAAAGACAATGACAGTGCTTAGCAATACAATGACAATACAATGACAGAACTTAACGCCTTCTGGCAAACAAAAGAATTCCTAATGCCAAACCCAAGAAATGCCAAAGATGCACGTTAACAGTCTCACAGCTGAGTGCAACCAAATATACTAGATATCTATCTAGTATATTTGGTGCAACTCCGGTTTTAATGAACGTTCATGATGAAGTCTTACATGTGACCAGGGCGAGTGCAGCCATGCAGGCCAGAGTGGATATGTCGATGGCGTGTCTTCGTAGTGATGCTCCAAAGTCAGCGATTGCTTCTAGCCAAGCTGGTCCAAACGTCGATAAACACTGCTGCTGATGCAGAACGAGTCCATTGCTAAAGACCACTCGATCATCACCACTCTCAAGTCTGAATACAACCAAACCACATTAACGACATAAAATAACATATCTTTCAATGGGATGGACAAACGCCAGCACACGAAAGCATATTAATAATACTCACAAAAAACACGAAAAGGCACCTATTGGCAAACGATTACAGTTTGTAATTCATCATAATCATTGAAGAGTTATGAACATTACAACGTAAAGAGGCAGTCAGAAAATCAAAACATCAGAGATGTAATTACACTGACGAATATTAAAATGGATTTTATTTTAGAACAGTCAGTGCATGACTGAGATTTTGAGTCCGTTTTGGAATCATAATTTGAGAGTTTAACTATTGAAAATTTCAATTTCCTGACAAGACAAACAAAACAAAGAATGAGTTTTTTCAGTTTTCAGATTTTCAAACAAATTATATTTCAGTTAGACAGAGAGAGAAGTGAGTGTTGTTAGATGTATAGTTCTATCTTTTTTTGCTACATATCTTGTTCTTGTGAATGTTGTCTAGTTCTGTAACTGTGTTTGTGGTGGCAACAATAACTCGCGGTCATCATGAAATGTACCTGCAGGTATAGGCAATGCGGAGCATGACGAGTTCCAGGGCGGCAGACTGGAACAGCTGGTCCTGGTCGGGCTTGCAGAGCTCTGAGAAGCCAGGCACCCGGTCTGCCCACGTCTTGACGGCATCTATCGACTGCATCAGACAGTCGTAGAACTGCTGAATCGCGGTCGACATCGGCAGCTCCTCGTTGTCGCTCGGAACGTGATACTGAAACGAAATTTCAAATACCAGTGAAATCACGTCAGCTTATCACATCAGGATTAACACACAACTGATGTGAAAGAACGCGAGCCAATACAAGCCGAGACAATAAATTACAGACATAAACGATTAAAAAATCTAAAAGAATGAATGCAACAAACTTGTAAAACAAGTGAGAGGATCTATGAAAGTTGTAACTAAATAAGTAAGTAAGTAAATGAATCTTTAGAGAGCGCAATGTCATCCAGTGGCCGAATGCGAGGCACTTGGGTGAGCCGCTAGGGGAAGCCGAAAGCCTGCTGGTTTGTGAACATATTGAACCGAAGTTTGTAAAACCCAAACCCTTTACCCTTTAAAATGGGTAACATCAAAACTTGGTGTATTAAGTGAACATGGACAATCTTATTGCTTTGATGTGCCGGTCTTGATTTTTGAACAGTGGCAAGTTGGCTCTGTCTTCATGTGATGAAAATCACTGTTAGAATCCACTTTAACTACTGCAACAGCCTAGCATATGGCATCACTGACATCCTCCATTTCTGCTCAAGACAAGCCAGCATTCGGCAGTGCGATTATGACCAGTAATAGGACGTTCGATATCTTGCCAAATTCAGTAGCTCTGGATCAAACGATGTGGACAAACGAACCCACGGATTTAACGTGGTAGATGTCTACTAGATGGCTCACCTGTGAGTAGTCGAGATCAGGTGTAGCAGGCGACGTATCGACGTGGGCGCGTACTAACGCTGTGATAAAGCTAACTGGAGGCGAAGGAGGCGACTCCGACGGGCTGCGTGGCTTGGATGGTAGTCGACCACGACGACCCTTCAGACTGTCCGTACGAACCACTAGCAGAGAGACACACGTGAATAACATACACCTGGATAGCTGAATAAAATAGTATCAATCTGTAAAAAGAACAACAACAGTGTTATGCTAGGCTTAAATAACAATAACCAGAAGTCAAAATATTTAGTTATATTTGAATTCTAAATACCGGTACATACCAGAAAGAAATAAAATAAAATATGTAAAATATATGATGACGGTAATCATTAGCCTGTATAAATTGAGACAGGCCAGATTTTCAACCACAAGTTCGTGGATTACTAATACGCTTTGCTGTACAATGTAAATACGATGTTGGACTGTGTTTGTGTAAAACATGACGAGATGTGGACCGACCTTCGCGGACCATGCCAACAGCGAGACATTTCTGAAAGCGACAGAACTGGCAGCGATTCCTGTGTCGCTTGTCAATGACGCAGTTGTGGTTCGCCAGACACACGTACTTGGCGCCTTTCTGCACCGTCCTCTGTAAGCACCGAAAAACGTCAACTTAATGAAACAAGTAAGATGCACGGTCATCCGCTATAACAGAACAGCGGACTGGCAATGGAACGGAATAATTGGGATTTGCACGGCCATTCTTATGGCAAGTGACATATGGATGGAAAGACGGACGACATACGAACGGCAACCACCGCTTACTGGGGCCACCTAGCGGACGGCTGCAGAAATATGCAAGCATCACAACTATTTCAAAACTAAAAATAAGATATGAAGATATGAAAAATAATTGTTGAGTTGAAAATTTAACGGAAATATTAAAACAACTGATGACTAGGAACTAAAGATAAAAGTCGTAAAATTAGAAATGAAAAGCAACACTTTCATAACATTACGAAACTTGTCTGAAACAGTTATTATTATTTATTAACTGGTGGCAGTCATTGGTCGGCAAGTTTCACAAGATGCTGTCCAAAGAAGACAAGAAAACCCAGCTATCGCTGACAAACCCGCGCGACGCGAAAGCCTGCCAAAATTGCTCCAATTCGACGTGCCTACAACGTTTTGTCGCTGACAATACTGGCATATCTTCATGCGTTTAACTGCTATTGC
>Ga0056114_1000964_pt1 | contig 11908 bp, 7 predicted proteins | sample WorMetHERISLAND1_FD_77005 | JGI IMG/M metagenome (GOLD analysis project Ga0056114, IMG submission 77005) | Marine gutless worms symbiont microbial communities from Max Planck institute for Marine Microbiology, Germany - Olavius loisae HERON... ...
CCGGATGTCAAAAATTACGAATGATGGCTTAACACGCTCTGGCACAGGATGCTTTATAGCTGTACCCATATGGCAACAGTGGGTGTCAAAGGGTTAACAAGCCGAGCATATCGGCCACGTTGTAGGGTTTCCCTATATACCTTCTTGTACGTAGCCTACATGCTAGGTGTGCATGCACGTATGATGCCAGGTGTGACGGACATTGTTTTGCCTCTACAGCTGCTGCTGCTGCTGCAGCCCGTGTGCTGGATGCCATACGAGAGAGAGAGAGAGAGAGAGTTTAAGAGTTATAGCTGGCTGGCTGACCAGCTGCGCTGACCACGATCATCACTCTCAGTCGAGTCTCTTGCGATATCACGTGATCACAGTCGATTAACAGCCACGTGACGACGGCAGCTGTTCACCTCGCATTAAACGCATCGCTGTAGCGCATCTCCATCTCAACGTCTGCACACTGCGATATTTCCGCCGTGCAATATCACATTGTATACAACCGCAGCCAGTCTGTATATGTCGACTGAACACTGTATACAGATGACGACTGATGGCTATCGTTAACAGATGTGACTGTCTTGATGCACTCTGCGGGCTTCTGTGTACAACTATAGCCTATCAATGTCAAATAGCTAACAGATCCTGAATTGGAAGACAAATTGCTCAGGAAATCGGACAGAAACGGCTCCGTTTTTATTATAGAAACTCCTGTAATTTCAATTCTGTGTGACAGTAATAATTTTGATAACGTAGCGAACTGTTATATAACCGTCATGCCCGTCTGCGACAGTGGCAGCAAGACTGCTGTAAACCAAGCCGGACATTCAGTGTTAGCGACAGTCGCGTGGTCCTGGGTTGAGAAAATTATGTTACGTGCATGCATCAAAAAAGTCGAAAAGACAACAGTCTCAGTTTTTTAGTTCTCATGTCACTTTGAAGCTCAATGAAGATCATTAGCAGTGGTGCTATGGGTTGGTATCACGAATCTAATGTTGTTTCCTGTACACGACTCGACTAAGATAAAAGTGTGACCTAGGCTGTGCGAATAATATTTATTTGTAGATTATATATGGCCCATACATCATAGCCAATATGTTAGCTTTTCCTATAGATACATGCGAGAAAAATAGATAAAATGGATGTCAATGGTCGTTGAAGATTTCCGTCCGAGATGTTGTCATTTGTTTTGTTCTTGGATAGCAGACATGACAGAAATAACTTTGAGTTTTCAGATTTCAGAGATTTCATTATAATTTCAAATATTGGCTGTTTGATATGACATCCCACCCATCACTAATTTGGCCGATATCGCTGGCAACTGTGGCCTCGCGAGAAAGTTTCCTATTAACCAGGCTTGAACTTCATAAAGCATAGCTAAACTTGTCTGAAGTTATACTGTTCACACGTCGGTGACTTGTAGGCCTACCGTTCGAGAATGTTCTATAGGCCTATGATCATATTTTATCGTTTGTAAACGAAAAATTCAGTACGACGATATAAGCTTAAACTTAATAATTTGCCGTTTTGCGGTATATACGAATTTGAGCGCTTCCGGCGCTTTACAAACGAAAAGTATTCTACCACCATTGAATATTGTCGTTGCGCTTCTACAGTTGTCACTGCAGACACTGTTGGCCATCTTGTGTGTATATAGGCCTATAGGGACAACCGCAACATACAGATTATGAACTTCAGAACTTGCGTTCATTTCAATCAATTCAGCATTGGAGATCTCGGCGTTTCAAACCGAAGTTCTTGGCGACACTCACGCGGCAAAGTTGCTGGTGGCTATGTCGTACTGCGCTCTCCTTATAGACTACCATCCCGTCTTCTTCGCCCATTCCTCCTTCCTTCATTTCTTTCTCATATATAATTTTACTCCACTCTACCCAACCCCTATCATTGCCGTCTTCCCATGATCTCTGCCCTATAGGCCTAGGCCTATATTAAAAGTTTTCGTATAGCCACGAACGGACATTTTCGAAATCTTTATCCAATGTTCAGCAAATTAACCCTTTGATGCACACCGTTGCCATATGGGTACAGCTACAAAGCATCCTGTGCCAGACGGCGTTAAGCTGTCATTTGTAATTTTTGACGTCCGGGCACTCTGACGCTCAGGACTGAGCGTCAGAGTGCCCGTGCCTGGATGTCAAAAATTACAAATGACGGCTTAACGCGGTCTGGCACAGGATGCTTTGTAGCTGTACCCATACGGCAACGGTGGGCGTCTGCGGGTTAACTATCGAAGTCCAGTTCGGTCAATCGTTTCTCAGCAGTGAGACATCACCCGCCGTTGATCGACGTATCATCTGCGCCGCTACCGTGCGCTGATACCGATGAGCCATCCATGAAGCTAGGCCACGCCCCAGCCGCTGTGGCTCCGCCCTTCCAGGCACGTACACATTGGAGATGTCTCTGCAGGGCAGGTGACGCCGCCACCGCTGCTGTTGCTGCTGCTGTTTCTATAGTGATTCAAACGTTATTGCACGTGACCCACGGCCGGCACTGAGTGTAGTGTTTAACACACAGACAGACGGCTCTATCACAGACTGAGACTCGTGCTAGTCTTGATTGTCGTGACTGGGACACTGACCGACCAGCACCCTGGCTCTGCCGTGGCCACTGTGGTACCTCGGCGCCTGTCGGATGCTGTCCTACTCGCCGCATCCAGCGCATCAGTCACAGCAGCCGGCCACGACGCCGATGTCACTGGCGTTCCAAGGACAGACGCAGACACACGACCAACAACAGACGAATGAGCCGTCAGCTGAGAAGATATCACCAACAGCGGGCGATGATGAACAACTCCAGAGACCACTCCAGGTGCGACATACCTGTTTGCATTTTATTCCAGTAATTTTACTCAGCAGTTATAAATAGCATTTCTAGTACATTTATAAAGTCACTATTACTATAAAGACCAGTTGACTTCTGCTGCAAGTCGTGTATTTTTACGCTAGTAATATTTTTCATTTGTTAAATGCATGGGTAACAAAAGTTTGTTCACTTTCAGACATGATTATTATCTGTGTACAGACAAAGACAAGCTTGGATTAAATGTAAACTATATAAGTTCATTGGATTGTTGGGTAAATCGCGAAAACGAAAAGGAAATGTTTTCTCCGTGCAGTAGCAATGCAAACCCAAACAATCTAGGCTTGTAAGACGCAGAGCTCCCCAAACTGTAGCTATATGAATTGGTTGCATCTTATGTTATAACACTGTGGCTGTGAACTTACTATCAAGCCGGTTATGTTGCCGAGAATCTGTTTCAGCAGTAAGAAATAGATATATGTATTGAATGTGAATCTGGACGTTAGTCGCGCGCGGACATTTAGCCCCATACATTGCCGTTATTTCGCCTTCACTTTGTTTCATTTCATTTCATTTCATTTATTTGCAGACAACATAGCAATATATAAAACAGATACAGTTATTTCTAGGCTGCAGGTCACCACAGGGCAATAACCTCTCACGTGGTGTCTATCGAAAAAGAAAAGAAAAAATAAAGTAAAAAAATAAAAAGTAAAGAAATAATAATAATAAATTCGGTAAAAACAACATTAACCTTATGGCTATATACGCGTTGCAATGATGTGAAATATTCATTATATATCATTTTATGATGCTTTTTTGTTCAAACACTTTTAAACTTCTTACAATAATTCATTATTTATTAATAAAACACTATACAAAAGTGTTCCGCGCAGTGTTATCGTCGTTATCATTATAATGGATTTGTATTTTATATATAGTCCTATTTCAAGAACAGATGTGGTACGAATGTCAACGTTATATAGCGTAACAACATTGAAAGCTAAAGAGTAAACTTTCAGTATAGTTTTCGGAAATTTACAGTTTCCGCACGACACGAGTGTCACTTCACAGCAGGCAGCGTCTGTGAGTCGTGTTTCAGACGACGGACGGCGGCGTGCAGGAGACAGACGTCGACAACATCAAGGACCGAGCAGCCGACATGTCCGACTCCATCGTCAGCGACTACGAGTACAGTTACGACGACTATGACGACGAAGACAATGCCGACAACACTGACGCCATGATGCCGGAAGCACTCGTCGTTGGACCGCGACGGGTTGAGGAGCCTTGTAGCGCGACCCAAGCGGCCGGCGGCAGTGGCAGTGGCGGACTGGGACTGAAGCGAGACGCCGACGACGTCATCGACAACGAGTGTTCGTCACTGCATGGCGACGACGACGAGCGGGCGACCAAGTCTCGTCGCCTGGACCCCAGCGCACCTGCCCCGGCCCCCGCCTCGTCCGTCTGGGTCCGACCAACAGCCGCCACTGACGACGCTGTGGCCGGTGACGACGACTCGCCGTCGTCCCCGTTCCAGACAGAGATCAAAACACAGCAACCGCTCGGTCTCCTGGCCCAGCACCGGCTCCAGACATCGTCGTACCGCGCTGACGCGACGGGACGCGGGCGAGGCAGCGGCGGGACGGAAGACCAGCGGCTGAGAGAGATGTTCGGCCGGCGACTGACTCAAGCCGAACTGGAAGCAGCCGTCGCGATGCAGGAGCGCATGTCGGGCGGCTACTGCAGCGTCCCGGCCGTATCGTCGGCGTCGTGTAATGGCGGCCTGATGACGTCACTTCCGCCGACACCGAGCTCTGCCGGGGTCGGTCTCGACTACTCGGCGGCGCCACGCTATGACTCGCTGATGGACAGACGTTTCATCCCGTCACCGCCACTGTCATCGGCGTCACCGTGTAGTGCCCACGACGACCCGGCGTCGCCTCTAGACGCCACCTCATCCACGTCCGGGCATAGACACTGGACCTTTCAGGAACAGTTCAAACAGGTATACAGAGCGTCTAATACTGCATGATCATGATGTTAATTGTGACCATTGGTTAGACTCATGCAGGAATGTGTAGTTAAAGTCTCGGCGGTGTGGCAGTCATTGCTGCATATCATAGCATGAAACGAATACATCCGAGATTTAAATGCGGCAATAATATATTTTGAGATGTTTTCGAGCGATGTCATAGGAAGTGAGTTTCAGGTCGACAGGAACAGCTATGGCTGATTAGTGGCCATAAACAACGTTCGGCAAACATAGTTCCAATTTGATGCGCTGGAAAGATTAAATATATCAGGTGAAATATATCCGACGATATGTGTAGAATGGGGCGTTGATCATTCATTTTGGTCTTAGTTCGTCGTAAATCGATCCACTTTTCACGAAGATATGGGCAAAAACAATTTTCACATTTTCGTTCCTAGCGACCTTGACCTTTGACCTTTAGACCTCAAATTTGCTCCGCTAGTTGCTCTTATCCAGCGCTATATTTCCACTAAATTAGACGTTTCTATGGCTTTCCTGTTTCGCGAAAATTGGAGGCTGCACCGAACGAACGGAAATACAGTCGGACGGATAGACAGACGGACAGGTTGCAACACTCAATGCGGCCTCTTGGGGACGGCCGCGTAAAAAAGCGAGAGATTTATTGTGAATGGACCGAGGCTTTGGTTAACCGAAGTAACCTGCACTTCTTGTCCAAGACAAATTTTACAGTAGGTGTATGACTCTGACTGTTACAGTGATAACACACTGATGTCACGGTACTGATGGCTGTAGCTGTATAGCTGTAGCTGTCATTTAATTCTATCCTCATGTCATGCCACTGAAGCGTTGCTGGCCGCGGTTCACCGAGGTCGGCGGCTTGTGCGCTCGTCGATGCAATTGTAAAACGAATCAAGACCTGCAGCATCGTCACTCAACCAGTCACACACATGTGGACAGACAAGCGATCCAGCCAGCGATGCACCACGGCCCTCTAGATAGGGCCGTGGATGCACTAAGTTCAACTGTCTGCCAGACCTATAGTAGCAGTAGCTCAACAGCGTAGTTGGGACGCAGATTGAATGCAGATGAGACTATTCGGAGCTGGCGCAGCATCTAATCGACGTCAGACATCGATATTGAACTAATATCTGGCCGACTGACTGTTTGTGCTGCCACGCCAAGAGTTGGATTATTAAAACTGCAGGGCTACTGGGACGCGCGTCAGTGAGTATGAATTGCACATCTCCGCTTACTGCCTGACACGACACCTGCTAGCCGCTGCACACCACACCTAGTCACAGCCGCTGAACCACAGCACAGTGAGCGGACATCGTTCAGCACCACAGTGACAGCCGCTGTACCACAAAACACACCCAGTGACGTCACGTCACGTGACTCGTTCCCTATCTGCTTCAGCCTGAAGCAGATAGGGAACGAGTCCCTTCAGCCTGGCTTTCACGAATCTGGTAACGTTACTGAGTTATGTTCAGTAAGTAAGTAAGTGATTGTAGACTGTTGTCATTGAAAAATACGTTTAAATAGCATTGATAGAATGATTAGTGAATAATCTTGGCCCGGCTACAATACTTACGGGCACACAGTGGACGTGATATCACTGCAAAGCGGTTTTGTCATTGTCACAAAAAATTTTGTGATGATATGAAAACAATTTTGTGACAGATGTTTACTAGTCTCCCCGCAACACTTGCTGCTTTTCCAATTCTTATCATGCATTCCTTATCACAGCTTCCAGTTCTCGATAAGTAGCTGCCAAGGTAGCAAAAGTCTTCGACCATCACTTCAACGTCCCTTCAGCCGTTATTACTGTGCTGTCTTCCCAGTTATTGCATTTTCCGGCATTTTACGGAAAATTGTGAAAGACACAAAAATATTGTGTGAGATCACAAAAGTAATTTGTGATTGTAACAGAATCCCATTTACAAACCTGTTTTGTGACGACAACCGAATTTGTTTTACAAAATTACTTCGTAATAGTAACAAAAGTTGTTCGTGGTATCAACAAAGCTATGTTGTCAGCATTACAAATTAATTAATAACAGTCTGTTTATGATTATTGGAGCCTTGGAGGCACCGTATACGAACGCTGTAAGCTCCCCAGCGGAGGAGCGCTGTAAGCTCCCAAAGCCGAAATTGAATTTTGTACATTTTACCCCCAAAATCTGACATCTAGTAGCAACGATTCTAATGATTTTCCTGATTATAAACTGGCCAAATTTAGGACAGCATGTCTCGACGAAGAAGTTCAGTGGCTTCAACTTTGTCAGCAATCAGCTGAGATCTAGCATCAGTCACAGAGCCGATTGAGGCGAGCTGGCAGAAATAAACGGCTGTCTGTCCCTTCTGGCATATTTCAAACAGCCAAGTACCATGTCATAGGATCGTAAACTATCGTAAATGACCACTTAGCATGTAGTGCTCATTTATTGGAGACATGCAGCAGCAGCAGCAGCAGCAGGCCTCCAATATTACTATATCAGAACAGAAGAAGATCGAACCATGATACAGTAACCATCTTTGTGTACAAAAATAGGCATATAGTTCTAAATGTCCATGACATTAACACGACATAAGTTGCTAATATGTAAAAAGTTTAAACTGTTTCCTATCTCGTTCGTTTTGCCAATATTTTAAATTGAACTGTGCTGTTCACAGCCATAACAGTAGGTCATCATCAACCCTTCATTCTACACTGTGTATCAAAAATGCGCCAAATTGGAAACGGTATAGCTCAAAATTGTATGAATCGATTTTGATGACATTTGGTAGAAATATTCAAAGGACTCTAGAGTAGAGTTTGCATGTTTCAGTTTTCATATAGGTTTGCTTATTATCCGTTATCGTCTCTCAAACTGCATACCGGAAATAACGGGTGCATGCTGAACGCTTCAGTCATAGCTATTGAGCGCGCCTTTTCTTGCAGCACCATGTGACGCAGATCTTTGTGAATAATTCGCGAAACTGATAACCGATGGATCCCAGCCACAGCTGAAATTTCTCTGACTGTCCGGTGGTTCTGTCTTCCTGACTTAGCGCCAGCGACTCAACTGTTAAGCGTATTTTACTGCGTCTGCCGCTGCCCGTATATACGCTTGTCGACTGTTCCCAACTTCAACTCCACCGGCAGCGTGTTGATGCCGTTCTTCGTCCAACATTTTTCCAGAAACTTTGTTATTCATTCATTCATTCATTTTAATTCAGTCAGCAAGGCCCATAAACAACAGACAGAAGCAATGACATAAAAGCACACACAAACATAAAACACAGAAAGACAGACAGAAGGGAAACTGTACAATAAACTGCCGACCGCTGTAACCTTTAGATTCATACAGACTTCAAAATTTTGAACTTTTAGTCTTTACTGAATGTCGCCATGTTGACAGGCAGAGTTACGCGTAATTTTTTGTCAGTTTCAGTGATGCAATTTAGAAACTTAGGAATTTTTGAATATTTCTGCCATATGTCATCATAATTGATCCTTATAATTTCGAGCTATACCGTTTCAAAGTTGGTAGATTTTTGACACATATAACATATAACACATATAACCTCGCGTCGCCATATCAAAATATATGAAGTAACAACTAGGCCTACGTTATTCGAGATATAGACAATGGGTCTAGGCTGTATTATTTCTGACGTCCAATGCGCAAAAAATTAATTACTTCAGCATCGGACCCAGTCTGACCCGACCCGACCAGCGGGTCGACCCGACCTGTGAACAACTCTATGTTATCTTACATGCTCTGGTTATTTTCATACATGCTCATTGCCACATTTGTTTCAATACATGAATGGCCAATTATTGGTCACTGACGGTTGCGAACTGAATGAAGATGTGCACAAACCACAAAGCGACGACTTTGAATATTGTGGCGTTACGAATATGACGTCATAGAGTCCCGTGACATCATCGATGACGTCACCAATCGACGCTCGGTAGGCACTTTCTTATAGGCTTCCTATTGGACGCGAACCCTTAAATCGCTTAGTTTCCGAGATATTTAGCAGCATAGTTGCCGACATACAGACACGTCGACTGTAAAAAGGGTCGCTTAAAGCTTATCAGCAGCCCAAACCGGTTAAAGCCAGATAAGTTCTTCATGACAAGCCGTCTCAGAACTACTAGGTATGACGTCACTCAGTCTGTCCATCTGTCTGTCTTACGTCCTTAACCGAGTATTTAATCAAAAACACAAAATTATACAAAATTATCAAAATTATAAAAAATAATTTGATATTGAGACTCTTTTCTAAATCTCAAACTTGACAGTTTAAGCTGACGTGTAGGACGACATTTAATGACTGTACAGTTTTCCTTCTGTCTGTCTTTCTGTGTTTTTATGTTTGTGTGTGCTTTTATGTCATTGCTTCTGTTTGTTGTTTATGGGCCTTGCTGCCTGAATTAAAATGAATGAATGAATGAATGAATAACAAAGTTTTAGTTAGTCAGTCGGCAGTTGTAAGTGCAGCAATGCTGCCTTGCTGTCCAGCTCATTAATTGTGCATGCTGCTTTATAATGCTTAATGATTGTTGATAGCAAATAAATCACAGTCACATTCACAGACAAGTAAAACAGCAGCAAGATCAATAAAGGGTAGCATTACTTTTGTCAGTCAATCAGTCAATCACTTTTTCTATAGCGCCAACGCTGATATCGGAAGCGAAATCAGAGTCACATTTTAACGGAAACAAACAATACAAGGCTGAGTGTTTACAGTCGCAGTAGACAGTATCAAAAAGTTGAGCTTATCAATTATATTTACACCCGAGAGTGGTGAATTGCGACAAATTGAAAAAAGTTATTTCTCTCTCTGTCTCTTGTTCAAGCTATAGGCCTACTGCACTTACTTACGTTTTTATTTTTTCTGGAACGTTTTTACATCTATGCGACAGGGGCCTAACACATACTGTTTTAGCATGAGGAAACTATTATTTGTGAAATACATAGATTGGGATATTGGATTTTGGAAATGTTTTGCGATCAAGTTCAGTTTAAATGTATAGTGGAAACAATATGTCGCGATGCAGACAGTCACGGTATGCAGTCGATACAATGAAGAGCAATACATGCCTCGGCAGCGGCTGATGAGCCTTGCCGCTGTGCCACGTCGACGTGTAATTGGTTTTTGAACGCGATCAACATTCGAACTGCAGGAGGACACGACCACTGGCAATAAAAGATGAGTTTTCGCTCGCCTGGCAGCCGTTGTCCATCGTTTGTGCGTGTCTTGCCGACCTGACAGCGACCGTTTGGATTAGAAATTGAAAGCGTAGCCTTTAATCAGACCGAACGGACTTTTCCGATTAATTCGCGCCGCTGCGCACTGCACGGTTGTCTGCCGACCCAGCCTGCCGTCTGGTTATAGCCATGTACGCCTACAAAGCATTTCAGCCGCTTAATGACCGCGAGGTCGGATTTGACATTCTTCCGACGAGCAATTTGACTCAGACATATGTCGAGCTTGGCTCTGCAGTTCGTGTGAATTACAGCTGCTTCCGACGCGCAAGGAATCAGTTAATGATAATATACGTCTGTAGGGATGTATCGGCTTAACCGTGTCAGAGTTCAACCGCGAATGCTCTAATTTCCAGTGAACTGACAACGCTACTGACTTCCCGTCTACAATGGCGCTGACGGCTATTCGTCTCTGTTGACAATATGATTGGGAGATTTTCCTTTAATTGAATCACTCGTCGGTTTTAATAGTTTTAAATGACGGTTGTATCTTATAATTCTGTGCGACCTCGATCGGTTAATCATTTGCAGTACAAGAGTGTCTTTAGCTTGGAAATGCTTAAAATGACCGTTCAGTCGGTGTTTGTATGAAACTTGTCTACTGATGAGAGAAGGATGATATTGTTGTTGCAGCTGTACGAAATGTCGGACGACGTCAAGCGAAAAGAATTCCTTGACGAACTTTTCACTTTTATGCAAAAAAGAGGTGAGTTGGTCAACAGTACTGTATACAGTTCAATTATCGATGACGTAAAACTTGATCAACCTAGTTTCGTTTAACAATAAGCGAGTCTCACAGTTTTGCATCTGAACAAGATTTGTCATGCGCCATTAATTAAACCCTGCTCAATCAATCTGAATGATTGTATCGCTATACATGTGACAGCATGACAGCGATATCGTGTTACTAATTATGAAAATGATAGCACGGATAACTTGCTTAATAGTTTATAGTTAATAGTTAATAGTTGCCATAAAATAATTGTGTAGATTACACGTCATTTCAGAGACGACCTGTCGCTTCAGTGATGTACATCTTGGCTCCTCTCCTCCCTCTTGGGCGACGATATTCTGTCCGTCCCGTGGGCGATGAGTGATTTCATGTAATTGCTTCACAGAGATAGGCATTACTGGAAAATATTAGTAAGTCGTTTTAGCGGTTTAGCGGTAGCAGAATGCGATGAGAAATCCGGTAAGGAATGAATAAGTTGTTCTAGTATAAATTAGTCGTCGACCAGCAGCGGCTTATGACAAAGATGTTATCGGTCGACACTGTAGCATCAGTAGAGGTCTATGGACAATTGCTGCCGCTATTAGTATTAGTCGCCGTCCGTTGGCGAAATCTTCGTCGACAACTGCGCTAGTCTCAGCTCAAACCACCTGGACACGAGGAGCACTGGCGCCGTCTGTCCGTCTGTCGGTCCGTTCGTCCCACTCGCCAGTTGTATATGTAATGATTAATCTACGTCGGTTGGCATCCGGTATGTTTCTGTGCGTCGCCGCGCGCCGCGGTGCAGTGGTAACGAATCTTCAATCAACCTGGAAAGGTGCGCTCGACGGACGCAACCTCGGCGCCGTAGCAACCGACTCGACGCCGACCGGAGCCCGCAAACATCCGGCAAATATCTCCAGCCCCCGAGTCACCGCTGTAACATGAAACGGACGTTGACGGCCGACGCTAAATAATGCGACGGACGCGCATTTGGGAAAAATATCTGAGCTGCAGACGGCGCCTGGAAGAATGCGTCAGCGATGTTGAGTGTTTATAATTTTTCGGTTGATTAATACGACGAGCAGCTGTCGGCAGTGGCAGTCGACCGGCGCTGCGTGACGAACGTACAAC
>Ga0056114_1000965_pt1 | contig 11907 bp, 5 predicted proteins | sample WorMetHERISLAND1_FD_77005 | JGI IMG/M metagenome (GOLD analysis project Ga0056114, IMG submission 77005) | Marine gutless worms symbiont microbial communities from Max Planck institute for Marine Microbiology, Germany - Olavius loisae HERON... ...
ACTTTGTAATCACAATAAGCTAGGGTAATTACGTTCTGAATCCAAACCAAACGTGACTCTATGTCATCGGAAATCCGTCCGTCTGTCTCTCTGTCTGAAGCCGAAAAATGTCAAAAATAAATAAATGTGGACTTCTGGCCGAAATTTTCAGAGGGAATAAAATGTACTTTAGTACAAAGAGCTACCATATTGATCAATATGAGCAGAAGCAGACACGTTAACTTAGGCCTAGCAGCGTCGATCACTAACACTTCCAGACATTCCACTGACATTACGATATAACAGTGTACACGCGTATCGAGCAATCGGCATCAACAACGTCAGTCTCGTGACTCGTGACAACAGCTGCAGAGCGAGCAGGCCCAAGTTTTGAACTACCGTTCTCCCAAAAAGGAACCGGAACGGCGTTCCGGTCGTCAGAAAAGGAACCGCACGTCGTTCCGGTGCGTTCCGGCTCCACTGGAGCAATATGGTAGCTGTGAATGCACGTCAAAGTCATTGGTTGTGTTTGGCCATTATCTGTAGTTGGCCCTTAAGTGTAAAAATTTAGCCCTTACCTGTAAAAATTCGGCCCGTATCTTTTCAGTGACGAAACGCTAACCCCAATCCTAACACTGACCCTAACCCTATCCCTGACCCTGATCCTAACCATAACCTTATCCCTAACCCCAACCCTACCTTAAGCCCACTTTTACAGATAAGGGACTAACAAACGTACAGTGAATGTCGTTTGACTTTGAAGCGACTTTTGACTGTTGACTCAGTGTCAGTGTCTCTCACATTGCCTGTCTCGTTCTGTCGCTCGTCTGGCGTCGGAGCTGGGCATCTGGTTTCAGAGCTTGTTAACGGCTTGATGAGAGATACTGTCAGCCGGGCGACCTAGAACCTCTACCAGCCATACTCTCTGCAGTTAACCCATCAAACCCGTCACAGTCCAAAGAGATACTGATGTTAGCAACACTAAGGAGTATTTTAGAGTAGTTTAGTTTAATGGACACGATCGTTAAATATTTAAGTGTCAAAAGCAAATAGACATTTATATAATGATAAAGCATATTCCGTGTTCTCTATTAAAATATTTTCACGGAAAAATCGACAGGGATTAGTGGATCCGAGTTAGTATGCTGTTTAAAGGGGAAATTGTAATCTGATGAAAAATCATTCGGTTAATCGGTTCAATTTCGTCTTGATTCGCCTAAACTTATCTGATTAGCACAATCCAAGTTTAAATGAGCGACTTCCAACTAGTATAACTCTACGGAGCTATTCATTGGCCAGGGGAGGGGAGGGAAGATAAGACACCTGTCTTGGATATGCCTTGTTTGACTAGCGATCCGCTGAAGCGCCGTGCTCATGGCCAATGTTGCGCTTCAAGTTAGGCGTCTTATTAAATTGACACAAACATTGTCACCATCAGTTAAATGTCGAAAACTATTCTGCTGACTCGGGAAGGTTAAGCGGGTCGGAGAGCGCACTTGTTGGGTATAGAAGTGTCGATGACGAATGTGAACGGACGTCGCGAGTGACGTGCAGAGTGCAGAGACAAACGTGTAGGCCTACGCGACGGTGCTGGACGCGATCGTTAAAACCAGCTCTGAAGGATCGTTTTGCGTTGTGATTGGCACTGGAAATGCTCAGTTCTACTTCTGAAAACCATCCTGTACTTTAAAACCATTCTCTTTTGACAGGACTAGACGTGACGATTCGTAGTCAGAGGACTAAAAATAGTCTTTGCTATAGGCCTAATCAGAAAACACAACTTACATTTTCATCAAGTTTATACCGTTCTTGTAAGAACTAAACATAGGTTCAATTAGTTAGGTCTAGGCTCGGCAGTTAGTTTTTTCCAAAGCGTATTGCATACATCATGCATGACACATCAGAAATGCATATCTTTTTCTGCTCTGAAGATATATACACTACACAAGTGTGCCAAGATCTACGCTATGCATAGCATCGCGCAATGTTAGTTACTGGTCGTTAGACGATGCCGCGATAAACTCATATCTATACTTACATTTCTACTTATTACTTACTTACTTACTTACTTAATAAAACCTTTTAACACCTGCAACTTTGCAAGTGACTGTTATATGTCGTTTCTGGACTCTGGTTTATTCAAATCAGATCATTCATTATGCATGGTGGATTATTTCTGTCAGACCGCAGATTGTATCGTGATGTAATTAAAGCTGATAGTTTGTCGGCTGCAGTCGCCTGCGATGAGGCCTACTGATAGTAGCGAGAGGGTGGACTGGCAGTCTGGATGGTTTATCGGGGCGCGTATCTGTAGATTTTTCCAAACTCTGACATCGCCGGCGGCAGCACATATGTCCCGATCTGCGATGTCGGCGGAGCAGTGAAGCGTGAAAACGGCGCTACGGTGCTCGCCGGGGCGTGACGGCCGGTGTGATCCGTGGAGCGGGCGTCCGTCTGCCGACCGTAATGACCCACGCTTGATTTATGTGCTATTGAACCCGTGGCACTCTCACTGCCAACGGACGGGACGTCGCAGTAGCTGTGACAGTCAGCCGCTCGCCTGCGTTACTCATCGTCGCTTGCTTAGCGTTCGACGTAATTAAAGTGACGCATACTTCGAGCCGACGTGTCTTGAGATAAATAAACAGCGAAAAGAACGATGAGCAATAGACCCTGGTATCTTCACACTCTCGACCAACACTGGATTATGTACAGGGTTGGGCCAAAAAAAGTAAGCCGCAAACTTTTGTCCATATCTTTGCCAAATATTGACCGATTTTCAAACTTTTTTCACCGGCACATTCTGTGGAAAATTTGTAATAAAGTGAGTACTAAATATACCCACCACACCTTAAATGCGTCGCTACGCTACCTTGTGATTGTATAGGTGAGTTCTTGATTGAATTTTCAATGAACATTTTTAAAAAATTAAAATGTTGACAAAATAAAAATCGTTAAAACGTATAAAACGTGGCAGTAATAAAAAACGTAAAATACGTTTATTGCATCTATGCTTAAGACAGCATCAACGTGTCCTGATTATTAGCCTGACGCTGTGCGACTTGTTTGTTTAGTTATTGCACGGCGCGATACAGTGACGAGATGACTGTGACTGTACACGTACAGGCGAGGCTTTGCGACTGGCGCGAGACTTCAGTTATCTGTGTGAGACGGAGTTCCCGACACGGCAGACCGCAGAACACGTCGTCCGTCAGAACAGCGACTCAGTCGACCCACCTCACCGGAAACAGATGGCGCTAGCAGCTAAGTGAGTAAACTGTGACCGTCACTTAGTCGACACTCAACCACTTCCGGTGACACACATTGTCAGCGGCGAAAATGTTTAGTGATGCTATAGTCAGCAGGTAAAACTTTGGTCGTCAAACGAAATAGTGAAACATACGGCAATTACAATGACAGTTTTTTTTATCTTAGTTTGTGCATTAGTTTGTCAAAACGGTGTGAACAAATTTTCGTGAACAATTTAGACATGTACTTGTACAAGAATAATCGATTAGATTTTGGGGCATGATCCAAGAGTGAGACAACACAATGTTGCTGAAAAAAACAATTAATAATTAGTAAATTATTAATATTTGTCACGAAGTATAATCATTGCAGAAATCGATTAAATGGGAAATCAATTGGATAAGAGCTTGCTTGTGTGGGAAAATTGAGTAATAAAAATCCCATAAAAATAAAATGCCATGAGAAAGGATTGTATTCTTTGAGGGTTTTTTAGTTTAGTGCCAAATCAGAAGCAAATTAGCTCCAGAAGTAACTGACTTTAAGCCCTATTAGCAACTTTGTTTTTTTAGCATATCACAGTTATCATCACACCATTTTTGTTTGTGCACTCACATTTCTATTTGTAATTATTATTCTTTTTATTCAGCTATTCGGCTGTCCAGCAGCAAGTGTGAAATAAAACTCATTGTCTGTGTCAGCCTGCAAACTGCCAGTGTTAAGTAAATGCAATTATCGTAAGGTAACTAACAGAGCTAAGTACATGTTCTTTCAAATTGCTTCAAAAATAAACAAATTAAATTACCGAGTCTACCTAATATTTGCAAGTTTTTAGATAGCGGTCTGAAATATAATAATGTAAGATATTGTGAGATTATATATCATAATTTGTAGAAGTTATTAGCGATAAGTCTAAACAGGTGTGAACGAAGCGAAGGCCACTAGTGCTGTCTGGGTGATTTCACCGCAGACAGAAAGCTAGATAGCTCGTTAGCAGACGACGGCTGTATCGCTGCCAATTAGACGTGTTAAGCATGGAAGAGAGAGAAAGAGAGAGAGAGCGGCGGGATCAAAGTGGTCGCCTGGGATGACGTCCATAGCGGCAGCAGCAGAAGTAGGTCCAGTAGTAGCAGACATCAGTCGCTAATTGCTGCAGTTAGATAGCGATAGTCCAGGTGACCTGTACTGGAAGTTATCAGGCAGCACTGTGTGTCGTATGGGTGTACATTGTTCATGAAGGCACAGCGATATTAAACTACAAATGAATTGAAGACAAAAAACATTACTTTTGAGTGACTGTGATATCATCCACACATTTCGTTCGCGCCGTTTTTCGTTTCGTTTTTCAATTAATATAATAGGTCTCTCATACTTAAGCAAGTAATTGTTCGATTTTTCGTCACTGGATAAATCGTTACGAGACATCCGTTACTTTCTGTTTTTGATAGGCACTACCCTAAAAAGAGTTCCTAATATTAACAGAGTTATGAGCAAAAAGTTGCTACGAATACTGAGCCACATCGTATTTTGTACAATTTGCAGGCATAAGCTTGAATAACAGATAATGGGACAAAATAATTCAGAAAGTAATGAAATTTTCGACACACTTGTTTGAAAACAATTTTACAACAGTAAATTAAAGCCAAATTGTTATCACCATGATAATGGTAACTTACTCAGCTCAGCAGCAGCAGTAGTAATAATAATAATGTGTGGCAATTGGCAACTTTTTGTATTAATGTATGTAGCACCATTTATATAACTTTTGCTTAACTAATGTGTTGTTTGTTCACATTGTTTGTATGGTGAATACGGGCGGTGGTTGTGGTGGTTGGAGAAAGAAGTAGAGAAGTGATTTTTACTTGTAGTATTCAGGGTTCCCACGCCTCCTGGAAAGTCATGGAAATTGAAGCTTAAGGTCCTGGAAAGTCCTGGAAAAATATCCTTGAAGATTACGCATTTTTTATGGTTCTTATGGAAAACAAGCAGAAATAGTAAATGTCCCAGTTTGTGTTGACTTTTACTTACTTAAGTAGTTGATTAATTTTGCTGCCTTTGGCTTTCCACATTTTGCTCCATGCTACAGTTTCTGCAATGAACTATACTCCGAATGTTGAGTAAAAGGTGTTTTTTTCTTTTTATTTAAGCATTTATGGGCCCCGAAAAGGTCCTGGAAAATTTCTCACGGGGGTCCTTGAAAGTCCTGGAAAAGTCCTGGATTTTTTCCAGTGAAAGAGTGGGAACCCTGAGTATTTTTCTTGTCTCGTTCGACTTGTTTAGTGCACAGTTGATGTGATATGTGATCTGTTATGTAGGCAGGTCGTGAAGGAGCTGTTGGACGTTCTAAGTCAAGATCGGTCACCGATAGGCAACTCACGTCTTCCGCCAGTCGTCGACCCGGCAATGCAGCGCCATCTGTCACATTTCTCAGCCATTACACACGGCTTCGGCACGCCGGCGATGGTCGCCGCTCTCAACACCGTACAGGCCTACCTCACAGAGTCCGTCAAGGCGCTGGATCGTCAGATGCAGGCGTCCGGGCCTGGCGGTATCCCCTCCAGCGAACACGGTCCGCCGACATCCGTCCAGTTGTCCACCAGACCCAAGTCAGACTCCTGCTAGTCCGCATGCCGCCGCCAGAAATGGGAATCCAACCCTCCTATAGAGATACTTGCTCTCAGTTTTGAGTTGGTTCGGATTTTATAAATGCCGAATGAAAGAAAATTATGCGAAACGAATTTGTCACAGTGAGCAGAGCTTCGTTCCTGTCAGGTCACCTGAAAAGTAAGTTAATTTGACTAGGCTTACCTAATCTGCAAGCCTAATCGGTTGAAAATGTCTGCAAAAATAGTGGAGAGAACTGTGCTGATATGCCATTCAGGAGTCCAGATTTTGTTCGGTTTGATGTTATCGACGTTCGAATGAGGTTCGATTCCCATTTCGATTCGGTAATTGCGTTTTCCGTACTTGCATTTTCAGTCGCCTCTTTTACGTCTGTTAAAATCGTTCAACTCGTCCCCATCATTGACGGTTGGGCCTGATTATTCCTCTTTGACTGTGGAATAATTATGACAAGGGTTTGGGACTTTTGATGCCAGTTTGCGCTGTAGGCCTACAAAAGTACAAATTAGTGTTGGTGTAACTTAACGGAAGCTCGCGCAACATAGCTGCTGTGAGACTTCATGGTAATTTAATGGTTTACCCTAAGTGAGCTGCTATAGTTGGTCTATGCCACGCTGTGGTTTCTGTCTTTATTTCTACTGTGGACCACAGTGTCAAAGGACTGCAGTTCGACTACGATATTGTTACACAGTTTGTTTACGAGTAAGAGGCGTAATATACAAGGTCCTGGTTAGATGACTACGTACCAGTTGGCGTAAATATGTGTGTGTTGACTATGAATAGAGAAGCCCTGATTCGATTAGTCAAAACTCGCCTGCTGTTCTGCTGTTTATTCTACGCCGCAGGGACAGCGTAGGTGTCGCGTATGAAACTGGTGTTATGAATAGATGAACAAAAGTGTAAGCCTTTTGCAGATGCGTCTTATATCTGAATATTGTCGTTATATCGCGATAGGCTACCTATTTAGGCCTACATTGGGCTATCACCACGGATGGCTACCACCAATGGCCAACGGCTACCACACGGGGTCGCACAGTCTCTGCGTGGCTGCATTGTCGTGCAACGTTGTCATTTCACGTATATTTTGTGGTGAACTTGAACTGACATTGAACTGTTGGCCAAAGTGCATTGGTTTGGCAATGTTTAACGTTCACAGATGATTGATTAGGTTCGTTTTTGTCAAAATCTCACCGAATGACTTTTGCTGATATTTCATTCATTTCGTTTAGTTGTGCTGTGCAATGTATGTTTATTCTTGTATTTGAATTTCACGAAAGTAAACAGCATTGTTTGTTCTTTGTGTATACACTACACTACACTGCACTGCACAGTCACAGTTAGGCCTAAGGTCAATTTCAGCAAAATATTTCGACGAGGCGGATCTGACAGCATCTTCTTGTAATCTTGTTACTTGAATCATGCCTCATTGTTCCTCAATCCTCACACTATAGCTTACTCTATAATACCAAAATATGCTCCGATCGACAAAAGATGATGATACTACCGTATTCTCATCTCTTGGGTTGAGACCTCTGGTTGAGACGACAATAGACCTCCGCCCCTAGCAAGAGACTAACTGTGGCGCCCTCTAGCGAATGCGAGTTAAGCGTTGATTAAAAGATTGACGTCGCCGCAACCCTTACCCTCGCGTCGACTATTGTAACGCAGTCTATGCGGAGGCGCCGAAGACGGTTACTGACAAGCTGCAACGAGTGCTGCCGTCCGTGTGGTCAGTGACACACGGAAGTTTCATCGTGGCCTGACGTCACTCCTCCACGATGACCTTCATTGGTTGGATGTGCCATAGAGGGTTACTTACAAGATGGGTGTCATGATGTACCGCTGCCTTCATGGTCAGGCACCTCGGTACCTCGCCGACCATTACACCACATCCTCCGACGTCGCTTCTCGGCTTCGTCTGCGTTCTGCAAACCGTCACCAGCTCATTGTACCTCGCTGTCGTCTCAACACATATGGCCGTCGGGCGTTTTCGATCGCCGGTCCGACGGTTTGGAACTCGCTGCCTGACAAGCTGAAAGATCCGGCGTGTGGTTCTGAGAGTTTTAAGCAGTTTTTTAAGACAATCCTGTTTAGTTGCGCATTAGAGGTTTTTTTAAATGTTATGCGCTGCGCTATATAAATCCACGTTTTACTTGCTTACTTACTTACTTACCTTGAGTTCTAACTTCTGAACTTTTAGTATGTGATAATGTGATCGAGAAAACTATTATTGTTTTAGAAACAAAAACCTAAAAACCTAAAATTAGGACTTGAGGTTTTTAGGTTTTCTAAAACCTAAAAAAAATCTAGGTTTTTAAAAGCGACTTCTACAGCGCTGAAGTAGGGTGGTTAGTAACCACCGTACTTTAATGTTTTTACACTGTTGGTTGGGACTTCAGATCTGTGAAAATATCGTCTCCGAAATGACCTATTATGTCGAGTGGGGTATTAAACCAAATATACTAGTCTTTCTATCTAGTATATTAGATTAAACCTCACTTAATTCAATCCAGTTGGGATGACCCAATCGAAATTTTATAACGGAGATAAGTTCTAATAAAATTACAATGATGGGGTGTCAGACGCTTAAAGAATTCCGACGAAATGAAAATACATTTAGCACATTTTCACGGAATTACAGTTTCCGGGGGAATTCTTCAGGCGGCAACACACCCCTAGAATAAACACAAAATAAAATAAATATAGAATAAACACCATCACGGCCAGAAGACAGTAATAGCCACGTACGCTTGTGCTACAAACCGACAACATCCGCTTCGTGTCTTAGGTATGCTGCTGTTCATCTAGAAGACGATCGATACAACTCTGCAACGGGATAAATTAGGATTATAATTTTTACTGAAAATTTACACCAGAAATAACTGACTGTACCCCACGAACGTGCGATACGCTTGCGATATCTGGCTTTCTTGTTCGGGTACAATGCTCCGACCCCCGTTGCGGTGAATACGTCCTTTTTGTTAATTGTACCCATACAGTCACAATCGCAGAACAGCATACATGTAGATCCCGGCGTCATCAAACCATCAACCTGTGCAAGCAGACTGTTAGCGTTCATCTGTCCAAGCACATGTGGTCTGCGTCCGTCAGCAACAGTTTCAGCGCCAAAAACTCGCCAACATCTCGCACCTGCAGCTGAGCTGAGCTCGAGTCTCCGTCTGCAGCTGCTGCAACTGCGCGGAACGCCGGTTCACTGTGATGATATTGAACTGCGGAACATCCGTGAAAATCTTACAAGACATGTAAATTTACGTCTAACTGGCAGTGTTGCAAAAACACATTTTTCAGCGAATGCGTTTCCGACGAACTGAAGATGAGCAAAAAGGAAGTTCTGGAATACTGTAAGTATATGTTTCAGATGATAGCCTAGGGTGAATGGATTTCTCTTCCACATACAGTATATGTTCTGGGCTGGTGCAGTGTTGCAATGCAGTTTTTATTAAACTGTTTGCCAACTTCTGAGTAACTGCACAGACTGATGATCGTTCAGCTTAATTAGTTAGTATTAAATGGCGCGGAGTAACAGATTTGTCTTGTTTACCAGTATAGTTATGCAAAGAATACAGCATTTGTCTGGAGAAACTACATTTCTCCCAAATGACAAGCACATTAGGAGCTAACTGTAACTTATTAATCACACGCATTAATAATCCGTGAATTTAAAATCATCAGCAAACAATTTGAAGGTAACATCATGCCTAACATCATGCCATTCTGGTTCAGCAATAAGATCATTTATGAGGACACTAAACATTATATGACCGAGGCATTGGACTGCACCACATGACAGGTCAGAACAAATCAGACAACGTCGATTGGTGCGCACATGCACTATAAGTACAGTTACTGAAGAAACACTTCAACCAGGAAAGTGAAGTAAATAAAGCTCCATGAATTCTTGGAATGATAGACTGTATCGAAACCCTTGGCAAAATTTATATACACTACAGCGGTAACAAAAGAACTAAATTTACATTTACCAGTCGTTCATACATTCCAACAGATTAATAAGCCTAAAAGTGGAACAGCAGCCTAGAAAGCCGCGATGTTGGTCGCCAGAGACAACATACCTATCAAAAAGATAAGTGACAATGAAGACAGAAATAGGTCGATAATTTTAGACAATAGGCCAACCAGCAAAATGTTTTCCAGTACATGGACAATAACAGCGTTTTCCGGTCAAGAGGAACAGCAATGAGGTAGCGCAACTGATTGAACACCATTTTAGTGGTGAAACAAACAAGTAATTACTTTAATTTTTTTAACAACATGGGCGGAAGTTTATCTGAACAAGAAAAGATACGATTAAGCACGAAGCACATCACAGAAGATTGACACATAGGCAGGCCTACTGTCATCATCATGTACAGTAATTATATATAATAATAGAATAATTATAAATATGCTATAATGTTATTATGAATAACTTATTAATGTACAAGAATAATTATAAGAACAGTATAACGAAACAACAGGTCCCAGTCAAATCCAACATTTGGTTAGTGCAGTGGAAAGGTGGAAACTTCGTATCATGGTCGAAACCCAGGAGAAGCCATGGCAGATGGCATAACGATAGTTGTTACAGCCGATGCCGATTATTATCGTTTCGCTGCCATGTTTCCGCTGTGAATGTTCTGTGCCGGACAAAACATTGTTGTGACGTCTGGTAAGCAGCTGTGCGGACTTCTATCACTGCCGCGTTCAACAAGTAGCCTATATACGTCAGCATAAGTGTGGACTGTGGATCCAGAAATTAGGTTTCGAGGTCAAGCCCTTCCCTCTCATTTTCTTCGCTTTCCCCTCACTTTTTTCTTTTCCTGAAGCTCTCATTGCCCTTTGTTTGTCACACTTATACCCTCTCTCCTCTATCAATTCTCTTTCCATTTTCCACTCCCTTCCCCTTTCCGTCCTGCAGTCCTTTCTCCTCACTTCTCTTTTCTTTCTGTCCCCCCTTTTACGGGGCCAGGAGTCTCGGGACGGCCTTAAGCTCCCCCCCCCCTGGCGAGTCCGGGAAGAGCCAGGCAGTAGTGCCGTAGCCTACCATGCATAATACGGCGATGCGTTTATTTCACGGTAAAATAGTCTAAGTAAGTTAATAACCTCCGATCATTCCTAGTAGCTGAGTAACGTCTACCCACCGTGTATTTCGAGAGCGTGGTCGCTTGCCTTCTCCGCACCCGCCCGCCCATGTGTGTGAGAGGATGTATACAAACGCAGTTAACAGCTTTAGTTCAGCTGCATATTGTCTATCCATGCCTATAGTCGTAAACTGTCGGCCGCAATGCACTTCTTGACTGCTGCGTGTTATCCATAAACTGGCTACCGTTGCTGTAAGTAAGCCGACGACGACGACGATTTGATAAGACTCTTATACGATTGTCTACGAGGGTGTCGCAGTGGCTACGAGATTGCTGTGATTCTGTTACGATATAACTGCGATCAGCTTGCCGATTGTATGTCGCACTAATGATTAGCTCGTCTCATGCTGTTGTGTCGCTCTTTAGCGAACCTGACAGACGTTTTCACGCTTCGCATGCGCTTGAAATTTTAGAGTGATTTCGATTTTAGTTTACACTTACCGGTAATGTTGGCGGCTTCGTGAATTTGCAGTCACACAAAATGCAGAATGAATGTTGATACAACTGCACTTGACATTTAACCCCTTGACGCCCACTGTTGCCATATGGGTACAGCTATAAAGCATCCTGTGCGAGATCGGGTTAAGCCGTCATTGTGAATTTTTGACATCTGGGCACTGAGCGCCCGAATGTCAATGAGTTAAAGGCCGCAACCCACACAAGCGAACTAGTTGGAAACTAGTTGGAAACTAGTTCGTGACTAGTTCGTGACCCGGGTTTCCAACTACAGGGTGGGCCAAATTAAGTGACACCACTTTACATTTTTGCTTGTAACATATGAATGCATCAACAAAATTTTATGATTTTTGGCACATATAAACTACATAATGCAGAAAATGAGATGATGTTAAGTTTTTGTCATTATGTCAACTCTTATTCGCCAGAGGGCGCTACAAACATG
>Ga0056114_1000966_pt1 | contig 11905 bp, 6 predicted proteins | sample WorMetHERISLAND1_FD_77005 | JGI IMG/M metagenome (GOLD analysis project Ga0056114, IMG submission 77005) | Marine gutless worms symbiont microbial communities from Max Planck institute for Marine Microbiology, Germany - Olavius loisae HERON... ...
AATAATTCAGAACTTAGGGATTTATATGTACATGGGTCAGTTGTTAGTTAGATTTTAGGATGTGTTAATAGACATGATGTTGCAGTCTGCCACACCTATCACTGGCTAACCACTCCCATTACAAGCACGAAAAGGGAGAAAAATACATACAAACACAATATTTTACTAACGGAACAAGTTGCGTGTGTTCATGGAGAATGTGAAAAACTGATGCAAAAAACTTGGTCGTATGTGGGATTTGAACCCAAAACTCCTGCTAGCCAGTCTAACACTGTACCATTGTGCCAGTTGGATTCTTAGTAAACTCCGTTCCTCAGCCGTATTTATCACAAGTGAACAGTTATTCCTGTCAGTCGGCTAGTAATCTGACCGACTGTCGGTCGGATAGCACATGGCCTATCCAACCGGCTGTCGGACTGCTAGCCACTTCATTGTTTGTTTTAGTTTCTTCTTAATTTGTATTTTTAGTGAAGATTAATGGGTGCCATGAGGAATGTTCTATGATTTGTCGACAGATCAGAGGACTATATGAACAATAGTATAAGAGTTTCGGGATCACATATGGAGTATTGTTGTGAGATCTGGCTCTCTATCATAACAAAGAGCTTTGAGACTAGTACAGGGCATTGGTCACTTAAGATATGACGATAGAGAGACAATTCCAGTTAGCGAGTGTATGATCACGAATTCGTGATCCCATTTTAGATTGTCGTTTTTCACAGCAGGCATAGGAAGAGATGATATAGTGAGCACATGTGCTGATGTCATCCAACCGTGGCAAAAAATGGCGCTTCATTTATACTTACTTTGCTTGTGGGTCAGTTCGGTTAGTTACTTGGTCCAGGATCCATTAGCACATGAGGTATATGGTTAATGTTAGTTAACAAATAATTTTGACTTATTCAGCCGTCTTTCCGCTGTTGTCAGCAGCCATGGTCAGTAACATAGCTGAACATCAGCAGCGATCACGGCCGGGCACGGGCGCCATGATCATGGCCGAGTGTAGCCAAATGACACCAATGCTCATGGCAACCAATAGGAACGCAGCCGTGATCATAGGCAGTCAGCGACACGATCATGAATTTGTGATCATAGCACGGTCTTACAGTTATGCACAGAGACAGTTCCAGTTATCAACCACTCAATTACTAAAGCTAAATTTTCTCTCATCCATTCTAAATCTCTTTGTCGCCTAGTTTGCTATGTCCCCAATATTTGTGTATACTCACACAGCATGTGTATACTCACACCAGTCTACTAAGTGACATCGATGACACCTGTTGGCAGTTACATTATCAGGCAGTTTTCTTGCATTTAGTGACAAGAGTGACAAAAACCATTTCTAAGGTAGTAAGTATGCGTTGTGTATCATTTCTGTTAAATCAACAAAATGTGTTTGATTGTTGCAGCATAGTTATTAGTTATGGACGGAAGCGATAACTTTCAAAACATGTTCACAGATCTGGATTGTATGTCTTGTCCTGGCTGTATTTCTTTACAGCAGGTAATTGCTCATTTAATTTGAACACATTTACAGTGCAAACAATCCAACTCTCTTGTCATTATATGCTACTTTGCACTTTTGTCACGTTAATGATCTTTGGTTTAAAACTTTAAATGTAGTATTGTAGATTAATGTTTTAATTCAAACTTATCTTGTTCTGATTTCTGCCATCGGTGCAACTGTGAGTAGTTCAGTCAGTTTAATTTCAGCATTGATATCATTAACACTAAAAAAAACAAAGTCTGGTGTGAAAATATCAGCGGTATTTGTCATATCATTGCAGAATTTAATTCGAACACATGTTAATATGTAAGCTGATGCTGACTCCTGAGCATAAGTGGCCTATTGGGTTAAGTCATGGTATACGCAGTATATGGATGGCTACCGGCAACTCCTTACCGTATTCAGCTGCCAGATTGAGTCAGGTCATTTGGGTCTCACTGACTCACTGTTTGAATGGAGCAGTGCATGTACACTATGCAAATGCATGGCTGATTGGCTGTGAAACCAGCAACTACACTTGCTTTTGGGGAACCACATTGGGCAGTACTTGCTATGGGCCTCAGTACTGGATGCATGAAACGACTTGTAACGACACCCAAGTGAATCTTGCTGCGTAGCCTGGTCTGTACGTAATTTCATAGATAAATAATTGCAGTGAGTCACTCAGTGGGTTACACATGACTCACCTATAGTTCATCTAATCCTTGTCGTTGTGCCCATTAACCTCCACTGTGTCACATCAGTGATTTGGTCGGGAGTAAAAAGAAATATTGCCAGAACTGAACTGTGTCGTTCTGTTATGCAGTGAAAACAGTGTTTGACATCTTTCAGATCATCTCCGAAATGACATTTATAGAATGTTCAGTGGGACGTTTCTGCCGCTACTAATACTACTCTGTGTTCATTTGTGTGTAGAAGATAAAGATCTATGTTCAGAATTATCAGATACTGAAGAGAAAGATGTTGGACACAAAGTATGCACATATGTCATCATAGGCGTGGTTATTATAGTGGTAATATTAGCCGAGATTAGTACCATCTTCGTGATAATTTTAATAATAGTTGTATTAGTTTCGTGCCTGTCTGGACATCATTATTATTTGCAATATATATCGTCTTGTTGTTTGATTTGCATATTGTGGTTAGTTCATTCTTTTAACTTAGTTATTTGCTGGCACCATATAAATTGTGTTAGCCTTTAGAATCCCAGTTTTCCTAATTTTTTGAGTCCTGACCGCGGTATATGCCATACTCCAATTAGCACTTGTGTCGGAAGCATGGGATATGCTGCAGTTTGGACTCAAAAGATGAAGTAAAAATAAGTCACCAAAGTAGACTTTTTGTGTGTTGTTTGGATTGTTGGTACTTTTATAATGTAAAACAGTGCTCGTGTTAGAACAACGATATGTTTTTGTTGTTTTAGTGAGGTTCTGAAGTTGTCAGAAAACCTACGAGCTCATATCCTTTTTTGTTTACAGTTTTTATGTCATTAAATGCCAGAGTTATAATATTGGTAGATAAAATCCACAGATGCTTCTCCTGTTTGCACCCAAAAATTGTTGTTTGTGTATTCCCTTGAAATGCAGATGGATGACGACTATATGTTAGGTTGTTAGCTTCAGAAAAAAGAATGCCAGCTTTATTCAAATGCTGAACTTAAAGATTAACTGATCAGCTAGAAATGTTTTACAAGTAATGTGTTTACTTCGTGATGGCTTTTGAGTGATAATATAGCTGTGTGGAATTGACTTTACGTCGATGCTGTGAAAATTCCTTAACCTGTCAGTACAGAACAAATCACTGGCATCAGAATTGAAACAGAAGCAAAGGTTTCACTTGTCTTCTATTGTTTCTAAAGTGTTACTGTAATAATTTGGATGGCGAATAGTGTGAAATTGAGGTGGCTGCTGAGAATAAGTACAATAATTACCATACAGTAAAGAAAGTAGGTGAGTTGTGAGCAGTTAACTTATATTTTAAGAAAGAGTGATAATGTGTTAGATGATTTATAAATAAATTGACTGACGTTCAGTTTAGGGACAAGGCAAAGATATCGTAGAATTTATAAGACAAAAACTGAGCATTGTTCGTAGTAATTAAAAGACATAATGGTTTGAATGATAAAGCTAAGAAAATAACTGATATAGAGGTAAAAAATGGCATTGGATAAAAGCTGAAGTCTTTCAGACCCTGATTGGAGGGAAGCTGTACTTCGGGCACATGTATCGAATGCATGATGTAGACTGATGAAGTCAATTCTGTTTGGAGTTGTGGCAGGAACAAACAGGCGAGGAAGACCTGAGAGAAATGAATGGAAGACACAGTAGAGTGGTGTAACATTGAACAAGTACAGCATCTACACAGAAGCTCATCATTGGTCATCAATAAGTGTGAAGGGCAGTGGACACCGACGGGCATTAAGCCGATGTATCACCTAGTCCAACTCAAGTGATAAAGCTAACAGTAGCAGGGTTGAGAGTTGATTTCTATGACAAGTTTTGTGCCTCTAAGTTGAGATTCTGATTATAATGAACGACGTGTCACTAGAGTATATTGCTGCAGTCTATGTGCTTTGCAATGTGTAGTGTACGTGATAACATATATCACTCACCTGTATTGAATTCAGCTCTGTAGTTACCTGTGTGTTTACGTTGTGCATGCGGATGGTAGCTATAGCGATGAGTTGTCACGACAACTGACTGAAGCTCTCACCAGCCTGGAACCTGCTCGAAAAGTATGTATACTGTGTCCACTTTTGTGTCTGTTTTCTTCTTTTCAGTCACTTTCCTGCACATCTGTACTGGTACCATAACTACTGTCACAGAACTGGCGAAATTGATGTCTTTCTTTAGCAACCAGAAGCAGAGTCTACTACTTTGATTTTCAAAATTTAAGTGACTCTTGTTACTATTCATTCATTCATTTATTCCTTCCTTTCTTCCTTCCTTCCTTCCTTCCTTCCTTCCTTCCTTCCTTCGTTTGTTTTAATTCAGACAGGCAGCAAGGCCCATAAAACAACAGACAAAAGCAATGACATAAAAGCACACACAACTATAAAACACAAACACACAGTCAGAAGTGAAACTGTACAATAAAGTAAATATTAGACAGAGCACAGAGAGAGCTGATGCCAATGTAGTTGACACAAATATTGTAGTTGTGTGTTAAATACACTACAGATGGCTTGTACGCATTTATGCTACTCCACTCTGTCTTCTGGCTATTCTCTTCCAATCTTCTTTGCATGCTTGTATCATCCTTAATCTGTCGGCACACTGTGGTACTGTTACGTGTTGTCACCGATACTTGTATGTCGATATAATGCTATTGATGTTACTGCACTTGATGTTACTGTGGTCAGGAGAAGGTGAAGTTTGAAACGCGATGCAACAACATCTCCGAAAAACTGGCGCGGTTGAATGCCGAACACGCGTCTGTCGTGGTAAGTAGCACATTGTGCTGCTCTGACAAGTGACCTGAATGATGTATGGATTGAGTGAAGGACCAGAGTCCTGTCTGTATCAATGTATGTCCACTGTGACAGACCCAGGGATCTGTTGTTTATGTTGTTATTGTTGTGAGAGACGATGGCATACATGATGTACCAGAATTAACAAGTCTCACTGCATCGCTTCGGTCTAGTTCTGGCTTTGCATTTCTCTGATGGTTTGAACAATATTTAGCATGTGTTGTGAGAGAAACGTTGCTAGCTTCTTCTTCTCCTATACGGAGTGCTAAATATTTCTATAAATTGCTACCTCAATGTGATGCAGCGGAATACGTAGCACCAAATGCAGACATCAGTCTCCAGAGTGGATGATTCTGAACCATGTCAATTGCTTCATTCAGAAAGAGCCTAAGAGGTTATTGGATTTCGGTTCCTGCTGGATAGTCTTCATCAACGTAGTATGAGGGCATCCTGATGGTCTCCTCCAGTTCTCTAAGGGGCAAACTGAACAAATCCTGTCTATCGGTTTACTTGTACGTGACGGCTATGAAACTGTGTCAGCTGATAGACAACTTGTATGTCACTTCATCATATGATGCAAGCGTGTTTATGTATTTGTTTTGTTTCGTCAGGAGGCAAACAAGCAGATGTCATTTCGTTTGAATGAGACGGAGTTGCAGTTGTCGACTGCAAGCAATGAAGTCAGACAGCAGCGAGATCGGTCAGTGATAGTGTGTACTTCTGTATATAGCGGCTTTGTTGTTGCTTTGATTGTTATGATTTGGAGATGCTCCATGATCTTTGCACACAGTTTGATTGTGCAAGGTCTTGTTCTATAACACAGTGTTGAAAATTGCTCTGCATCTAAGAATGACAGAATGACTAGTCAGACTTGTCGAAACAATGTCAGCCTTGCCATGGAGGCAGTAGTCCTGATGTCTATGTTGCTATGGTAACTGAAAGGTGATATTTGATTACTTTTTACCTCTGTACACCAAGGAGGCTATGAAATGCCTGTAGTTTGCGTGCCATACAGCCTGTTGTTCTGCCTGTTGCTTGGAGTTTCATAAACCTTACCAAACATTTAGGCTTGCACGTTTTTCTCTTAAATTGTTTATCATTCGTAACTGTTGCTGTCAACGTGATGATGTAGTCCGTTGATAACTAGAGCAATTGGACTGTGTTTGTTTCATTATATGAACACAACTCAAGTTGTATGCAGATTAAACTAATAGTTTTTCACTGGCAACTGCATGGATATTTGTTAATGTTTGCATCATACTTTTTGGTAACTGATACTGTACTTGTGACAATAATACTGCATTTGGATCTATGGAAACAGGCTCTGTGTCTGTGTGCTGGATCATATCTCTTTTACTGTTTCTGTTTGGCTGATTGTAGAATTAAGGAATTTGAAGCCAAACAGAGGAAGGCCACTGGTAAGAGATAGCTTAGCTTATGTTGACTTTACATGTCTGTAATGTAAATCGTTTGATGCTGACATAAAAATCGACTTTTGGCATTTATTTATTACTAAGTTATTTACAATTCACATGCATGATGTGTTTTTCATACATTTCTAATTGTTGTCTGTCAAAGCAGTGTATTACTTGCTCGTTTTATCAATTGTTCTATTTTTGACTGTTTTATATGTCTCTTGTTGTCTGCTGTCTCTGAAAGTTAATCATTATGTAATTGTTACATTCGTGTGGCTCCGTGAATCTCGTGTCGATGCTAGCTGTACTATGATGTGATATATATGTGTGTGTGTGTGTGTGTGTGGAACACAGATGAATTGGGTCGGCACCAAGCAACTGTGAAGGAGTGGAAGAAAAAGAACTCATCGTTGATGAGTGAGAACGCCAGGTTGCAGGTCAGGAAACGTCGGCATTTCACTGTGTTGAATTGCTGGATAGCTACTGCTATGTGATTGAATTGATTACACGTGGAATGGGTTGAACAGTTGAATGGTGTTGGCATTTACAGTGAATTTGTGAAATTTTTCTAATAACACAATTTCACAAATTTGTGTATTTGAGCACCAGAGGTCTTTTGTTTCCAGTATGTGCGACATTTGTTTCAGAGACATTTACCAGATGACGCCACAAGTTCTCGGCTGAAGCAGGATGAAATGGCCACCACTATTCGAAGTCAAGGATTATGTTGAATGAATGTAATATTTGCATGGTTTTCAGAAACAGTAAGATTGTTTCATTGTTGGTCCAGTTTGAGAGATTTAGTGGTGCAACAGATGCTGATGTGGCTTGTGTAGAAAGAATTGACTCGTATGACGGAGAAACTTGCTGGCTGTTCAGGTATGTCAATGACCTGGTCACCTGTAATATCATTATTTAAGTAAGTATGTAAGTATATTTGAACATTTATAGATGGCACTGCGATCACAAAAAAAGCCCCAGCAGCGCCGGATGGTGTTGGTCATTGTCCATGACTGATGAGTTACGTCTTCAGCCGCCCTTTGAACACTTCCAAAGACAAACTGCAGTATTACAAAGTTGATGGCAAACTGTTCCAAACTGACGGCTCGTGGAACACAAAACTTTGCTGTCGAGTTGATGTAGTTGGAAGCGATATTATGTGATATTGTTATTTAAGTAAATTTGGTGAGCTTGTAATCAATCAGTAATGAAAATCAGGAATTAATTGCAGTCTTTGTCATTGTCACTGATGCATTACATCTTTCTCTCATAGACTGTCTGTGTGTGTCATAGTGTATGTGCAGTTAGGTTTGAGCAGCTAATACTGTGGTTACAAATGACAATAACTTTACCGATGATGTTACTGTTTGTCAACGGTATTAGTAGTACCTGAGGTTTGTTACCTATGTGTTGGTTGGGTCTCTTGACCTGTAAAAACCGTCTCCCGTATAACCTATATACTGTGTCGGAGGGGACGTAAAACACTGCTTACTCACTCTGTTACCTATGGTCTGTAGGTAATCATTGTTGTAGAGTAGACTGGTCAATATACCGAATGACCCCAAAATTGCAAAATTTTGTTGCTTTTTTGCGGTTTTATGTTAGGTTGGGTCTAGTCTACAACATACTAAAAGTTGGACAAAATTGGATTATGGGAAGGTGTCCAATTTTGAAGATGACTTTTGTTGATTTTTAAGTCACTTTCAATTTACACGTGGAACTAAAGCTCGGTGAGTTTTCATGATGAATCATTAGTTCCGTTTCATTCGTCTGTCTGCATGCTGGCATGTGGTTGTGTAATGCATTTCTGTCCGTTGTCATTATTTAGTGTCAATCCCACGGCGTCGTCGTCGCCGACATCAGCTGATGAGTACGCCGACTGAAGTGGACGTGGAATACATCTGCAATGAACTTGAACTTGACCTGTCGCCGAGCGCCCGGTCCAGTTGCTTTCTGTTAACTCCTCTCAGTTCACCGCTGTCTCCAATAGCTTCACTTTCACCGAGCAACTCCGAGGTAGGCGTCGGCTCTTGTCACTTTCTGACGTATTATTGATAAATATTGACTTTCCTGACATATTATGATGGAATTGTTTGACTTTGATGTGATGATCATTGTCATCAGTGAGTATATTATTGTGGTCGTTGACTTTGTAATTGATCAGTGATGGCAGGAATTTGTTTTAAAACATGGCTGTGCTCTGCTACTTGTTTGACATATGTTTCTGTTTTCTTAGATTCTGATGGATACAGTAATGATGCCAGTTTACTCATCATATGCTGTTGGCACCGTTGATCATACTGTGTCCGAGGCATCTATGTACTGTCTGAGTAGATGTCAGACTTTGTGATAAGCCTCTTGTCATTCAACATCATTACTTGTGATTACTGGTGTCGGCTGAGCATTGATGGTGGAACTTAGCGTCATCTACCCCAACATTTAATTATTTAAGTATTTTATATGGAAATTTCATGGAAAAGTAACAGCTCTGTAGAGAATGTAGGTGGCACTCTTCAACCATGTTTGAGCATACATGAAGTGGAAAATTAGTCTTCTGTTTTCTGGTGTCTGGTCGGTGGTGAGTCTGTTTATTAGTATGACACTGTTGTACTCTGTAGGCTTCAGTTCTTTGTGTCTGTTGCTGACCAAGAATTGAATGAACATGTGGCATCCCCAGCATTTTTTGAAAGACAACTTTGAAGTAGCCAGTGTAATCAATGATCATAAACGTGGAAGCACTGAGAGTGAGGTAATGTTGCGCTGATGCATGTTTTATTGACAGGATGCTGGAGAGCTGTCTGACGACTCGGTGAACGAGATTGCCAACATCTTAGAGTCAGAATTACAACCTGTGCAGCCGTCACAAGCACTCGGTCATTCAGCCGTTCAGTCATGTCGTCTTGAAACGCCAAACACCATTGACGTTCAGTGCCCACCGTCGTCAGTAGATAACATAGATACTGTTGACGTCAAAGTCTCGTCGGCATCTGATTCTGTTCCATGTCATCCAGTACGGCTGCGGTCCAGCGAGTGTAACAAGGCTGTACTGGGTTCTGCTACCGAACCTTGTCGTTTGCCGTCAGAAATGCCAGTAGCAGATGCATGTCCGGTGCAGCCGGAACCAATGATTTCAGACATGTCGTTGTTAACGGCCACATGTTCGGCTACGTCAGAAACAGTATCTGATGCGGTGTCGTCAAAGGTAGTTCCATTTCACTCACCTTCTGAAGCAGTGACCTGTACCTTATCATCACATATGACAGCTTCTTCTGCAGTATCAAAATTAGTGACTTCTGCAACTTTGCCGCCGTCAAAAGCTACGACTTCTGTTGCGTCAGTGATTTCTGAGCCAAAGTCTAAAGCAGTGACTTATTCTGTGCAGTCAGATGCAGTGACTACATCACCTCAAACAGTGAAAGCTGCTGATTTACCTCTTGTATCGGAACCTACAGACACTGTGGCTCTTCGAGGACCTGTCATAGAAGAAAAATATCCGGAAGCTGTGAATATTGCAGCAAATTTCTCAAAGAAGTTGGATCTCGGTGAACATGAAGTTGACTCGACTCGTGTTCCAGTAAGCGAATGTTGTACGAAGACTTCTGATGTCTTGATGGAAACGTCGATGGAATCTCGAGTTTCTCACATGCGAGAATCAGTAGTGACAGTAGTTGGGCAGGACAGCGCTGAGTTTTCCGATTGTTTAGCGAGTTCCGGCGTAAAGTTAGAACAGCCTGTCACTGCTATATCGTCTACTGTAGATAAAGACGCTGGCGATGGAAGGGCACTAGTCAGTGAAACAGTTGGTGATCCTGTTCTGCCTGTGTTGATGAAGCCTGAAGCAATGCAGTGCCGGTCTGTGACTGATGCTGCAGAGAACAATTGCACGGTGAGGCGCAGCCATGGTACAAAGTTAGACCAGTTGCCGCCAGTCCCACACAATGGCGACGAGTCTACAGTGATTACTGTCATCTCACGGTCTCCATGCTCATCCGTTCCCAGCATCCGGACCACTGTGTCTGATAGTATGACCGCGGCAAGCAGGGTCACTCTTGTGACGGCAGACGCTGCAGTGCACAAGTCCAGTTCTGTGACCTCATCTTCCCACACCGCTGTGACTCCAGTGACTAGTGTTCTTGCTCCTGTGTCCAGTAGATCTGTCAATTGTCGTCTCTCCGGCAATGTGACGTCACTGTTCGGTTCTCAGACCTCAGTCAGTGGTTCTGGAATCCTGATATCGAGTACTGTAACTCGCATGTCGAGTACTGCGACTTCCGTGCCCACTGCTATGAGCTCTGTATCGCCTGTGCTCAATATTGTGGCTAATATGACCTCTGTATCCAATGCAGTTGTCTCTTTGCTTAAAGTCGTGACTATAGTGACCTCAGCGCCAAATGCTATAACTTCATTCACCAGCACTCAACCAATCACCACATCTCGTGTGCATAACACTGCCAGTGATTGGCCCGTGTCGCCCATATCCAGTTCTGTCATGTCATTGTTGAATACTGTAACGTCTGTGTCAATCGTCTCAGCATCAGAATCTCCAGTCACTGTTGCCACGGCAGCAGCTAGCGATGTAGCATTAGTGTCGACAGATTGCTGCAAGCCGGCACCTCACAAGTCCACCATAACCGTGAAAAGCAGTGTCGACAGTGATACCATTCCTTTCCCGCCATCACATCACGTGATATCGTCGCCATGTCGTGCCGCTGCAGTTCACGGTTTAATGACATCGTCACTGAATGACAGCATGTCAGAAGACGAGTTACAGATCGTACTGCCGGATGACTCGTTTGCAGCCTGTGAACCAGCTCCAGGCAGTAGACATCACACCTTGTCGACAGAAAACAGTCCCACAGAACATGCTACTTCATCGTCTTCTGTCTTACTAGTTTGTGATAATGTAGCTGAGAGCGTCCGGGGCTCGTTGTCTGTCGAAGACAGTTCTGTGCTGGCCTCACCCACTAAGAAGTCTTCACTGCCTGATTTGTTGTTGGTTGACATCCAGTCTGTAGCTGATCGGTTGACAGTTGCCGACACTGACAGTTTTTCGGCTGATCTGTCGCCGTCTGTCGCGGACATACTTACTGAGATGTCACTGTCTCGTCCGTTGTCGCCAGTTCCCAACTGTCAGCCGCCGCACTGTGCCGCGTGCAAGAATGCCGATGCTGCTGTAACTGGAACTCAAGTTTTGACACTTCGTCGACGAACTATCACTAAACGTAGACTATCAGATGATGAAGATTCTGACTCTACACCAGCGAAGGCCTCAGCTTCATCAGATCGTGTAAGAACATTTGCTTGCTGATCTACAACCTAGTGTATTGTTTTCATTGGATGATTTGCCCCATGTGGGGGGTACCGCGGCGGCAGCCCCACCGCCGTCAGGCATAGCGACCCTGCCCTCTGTGGGAGCTGTCCCCTAGTCACCCCATATTATTGTAGACTAGGGGACTTGCTGTGCTTTATGTGTGTATATCGTTTTGTGTGTGCATTATTGTCTCCGCGTGTGTG
>Ga0056114_1000967_pt1 | contig 11903 bp, 8 predicted proteins | sample WorMetHERISLAND1_FD_77005 | JGI IMG/M metagenome (GOLD analysis project Ga0056114, IMG submission 77005) | Marine gutless worms symbiont microbial communities from Max Planck institute for Marine Microbiology, Germany - Olavius loisae HERON... ...
CGTTTAAAGCTGCGTATATTCTAGTAAACGGCTAAACGCTACAGTCCATGCAGAGTGGAGCGTTGTTTCCGTAGCTCGAGTCGACTTTCATGCATCTTTTAATGCACTTAAAGCTAAGTAAGATGTCTCTTCGTCGAGACACATTGTGTTGTCTTAGTCTGTACTGAGCAGCTAACTGTGTTGCTGCAGCTAATACATTCTGCTACACGTAACAATTGTCATTCATTCTCCGTATACTATATTCACTGGTAGTTGTGGTGCAATATGAACAGTAGTAGGGTGTGGCCCCGATAAACGACACGTACTCTCTCTGCAATTTATCCGTGAGTCCTTCCGTCAAGTTTATTTCAAACAAAAAAGTCCATAGCTATACCTAACATTTTAAAACCTAACAGGCTTAAACAGATTATACGAAAGCTGATTCTTCTTATTAAGACTTTTGGCGTCAAAGAAGGTTACCTACTTGCTTGATAGTTGATACTCACACTGCTGAAATATCTGACCACACATTGAACGCTATATTAGTTAATATAACTGAACAGAAATACTCATAAATTTCAGATATTCTTTGTTTCATTAATGAAAGTCGAAATCATTCAGATAACTCAGTAAATCGGTTAGTTTTGTCTAAGTAAGTACAAGTGAGTATTGCTTATTGAAATGTGTCACATGCACAAGAAGGGCTGAGCGTCAGAATGTCCGGTTGTCAACTCAAAAATTACAAATGACGGTATAACCCGGTCTGGCACAGGATGCTTTACAGCTGGACCCATATGGCAACAGTGGGCGTCAGAGGGTTAAGATCTACGACATTTTCAGAGTTATTTCAGATGCTGGACTGTGCGTAGCGTTTGCTGAGTGAACAAGTGAGTTTGTCGTCGACCGAACGACGACCAGTGATTATTGACGACTAATCGCCATGTAATGACATTGGCGTCTGTCGGAAAAACAACCGTCAGGACGGTCTGTCGAGCGGGTTGAGCATCTACAGGGTGGTCCAAAAGTGGCACACCTTTCAAGTATGTGAATATACATGACCATCGCGAATAAATTGCATTTTTTTGCACGAAAACACAACCTGTTTGCGTCGGAAGACGAAAACTACGTAATAATGACGTCATTACACGACAGCAATACGCAAGTAATCAAAGTTGCAACTATAATGCAACTAATCGGGTTGCAACTCAAATACCAAAAGTGTGCCACTTTTTTGGACCACCCCGTATAGCTGGTGCTGCCGTCTGCCGAGTGTTTTGTCAGCCACGTTGACGTGGAACAGGAATATTGTCGGTTAGCTACCTGATGCCGATTATGACGGCGTGCAGCTGATCCAATATCGGTCGAACGATGGACGCCGATGTCATCGTCACTTCGTGCCGACACGTTAATAATGATATTTGTCGCTCGCACGTCACGCGTCAGAACATGATGCGTTCAGCTCATCACTTCCTCACTCGAGTACCAGCAGCAGCAGCAGCAGCAGCGATGAAAGGCAGCCGTCCAGGAAACTAGCCGCGACAATGCCCAATTTGTCAGCTCCAATCTCTGTCACCGACTTATTGTAACTTAACCCTTTGACGCCCACTGTTGCAATATAGGTACAGCTACTGTGCAAGACCGGGTTAATTAAGCCGTCACTTGTAACTTTTGACAAAAACTACAAATGACGGCTTAACCCGGTCTGGCACAAGATGCTTTACAGCTGTATCCAAGTGAGCGTCAAAGGGTTAACCGTTTACAGCGGGGCAGCACGGTTCTCGATCATAACGTTCTTTCGCCATCTATCGAGAGTTACGGCAACCGTCATGTTATAGAAATGTGCGATATTATTACGCGAGTTTTTTAGGTGGTGAATGCCCGTGCCACTATACTATAGGCTACTGAGCAAACTCCGAGCTGTTGGTCGCCGTCATGAAAATACGTAGCTTACAACATGGTTCTACAGCTGATTATGCTTCTTCACTGGCATCAGGGGCGGATTGTGCTGACGGGGCTGCAGCCCCAGGCCCACCAGCCTGATAGGCCCACCAGGATCAGAGAAATTTTTATCATTCATAGGCCAAAAGAAAAAATACAATAATTGGGTTGGACATGAAAATATATACTGATGCGAACTCTGTAGATATGATAGTCCCACCTGGAAACCTCAGCCCAGAAGTCTTAATTCGCCCCTGACTCATATAATCAACTGTAAACCATGTTATAAACCATGTTGTAGCCTATACACAAACATTTCAGTGGCTCCAAATTTCGAATTTTGGAGGTCGCATTGTGTATTAACAAAATACAATTTACAATGCTTTTGACAGTTTTGAAGTAAACTGACTCTGCCCAATGCCCATACGAACTATGGGGTATGCATCGCCGTCCTCGCCTTAAGTTTCGGATAGACCGTCCACTTTGGACTGCACTTACATTTGTTTTCTCTGTGTTTTTATGCCGCATGATATCGAGCGACAGCGATCAAACTGTCCTTGTACTGCGGTGGCATATGCAGGTTGCAGTGTTGGGTGTCCGGCTGGAACGTACGAGTCAAGTCCGTGCAGCGACAACAGAGATCGAGTCTGCTCAGGTAAATCTGCCACTATCACGTCGTCACTCGACACATCAGATCAACTTCACATGTTCACCGCTGATCAATAAACGCTGCCGTCTGAGTTGTCGTTTCTGTCGCCGATCCGGAAATATTTTCTCGAGTACAGTTTCGACAGATCATTTTTTTTGCGAAAAGCACACACTCGATTGCAAAAAGCGGGGTAATGATGGGCTTTAAGCAAAATTAAAAGACTGACCCGTGAGGACCGTGACCCGATGTGACCCGACCCAAACCCGACCCTAATCAATCGGCAAACTTACGTAACTGCAGTTGTAATTGCTTTGTGGCACGTCATGTCGTTAAGTCGTCATGCTGCATAACCGGCGTATCTAAATACCACTTACCCTTTTTCTCAAGGGTTTGTGCAACCAGCTATGACGTTCCATTAGTGTTCAGCTGCCAGAGAAGAATGGTCTTCGCGAGAAATCTTGCTAATCATAGAGAAACTACGCTCCTTGACTCTGCGGCAGTACGGCACTTGCACTTGTGAAAGTTAGCATAAAGTGTAGGTCAGCCTACACCATAGTCTAGAGTGGACTGATTATTTCATGACCATTGTGATGCGTGAGCTTGATCAGCTTGAGTGGGTTATGAGATGTTATCTCACTCCAGACACTGTATTAGGATATGATACGAAAGAAGAGTTTAACGTGGACTCAGAAGCTGAGTGATCAGCTTAATCTAGCACAGTAGGCCTAACCAGAAAATATATAAAAGAAGAAACTAAAACAAACAAACGCCAGTGCCCAGTTCAGTTCAGTACAGGTTCAAGATCCGTGAAGGCAATCCGGAAGGAATAAGAATGACTATGGAGGAAATTATTTGTGAAAGAGATGAGTTTTAAGTCTGGAGTGGAAGGTAGAGGCAGTGATAGGTGATGAGAGCGAAGGTGGTGACAGTGATGAGGTGATATGCACAGGATGAGGTGAACCAGGAGGACAGTGAACAGAATGAGGTTGACGGATATGTGTTGAGACATAGGCGTTGAAATAAAATTAAATCAATCGAATTTGAAGCTTGCTAGCCTGTTCCATACACCGACTGTTGTCGGAGGAATTATCATAGACACTACACGCTCACAGCCCGTTCACATCAACTGATGCGGCGACTGGGATACGCCAGCGGACACACATTTATTGCGTTCCGTCTTTGATCAGTGCGTTCCAAGCATAGAAGCAGCCGCTGCATCACTCCATTGTTCTACCAGAATTCAGAAACCGGGTCAAGATACTGGTCCAGAACATAAGTTTGACCCGAGACCGACCGAGTGACCCTTGAACCAGTTCTGTCAGTCCTGCTCCGTACTTCTACATCCGGCCTCTGTCTCTTACGGATGACCCCGGTTAGCATTTCATAACGGAGTTTAGTTCTGAGACATTCACACCGATGGGGGCTTATGAAGGTGAAATTATTTTGACGATACGCTTTGCCGTTTTGACAAAACACCGTGCAGGGTGTGGCAGACAGAAATAAAACGTAGGGTCATTTAGGTCATTCAAGGTCATCGAAGACGTATCTTGCACCGTTTTGACTTGTTTGTAGTGGATTTTTGTTATACCAAACCTGTATTTAACACCCCGTTGAGAGTAACATGGTCGGAATTTTGGAATCCGGTTTTGTTCGGACAGGACAACCAGACAATAAAGAATTTTGACGATATGATTAGGCTTTCGACAAAAAGTCGCAGCACGACAGACTTACAAACGTCTTTCGACAGCATGTCTTGAAGCTTTCTGCTATAGAACATAATCGAATTTGAAGCCTTGCTACTAGCGGTTTCCTGGCAGAAAATAGACCACATTAGTTTTTTACAGATTCCCTGCGAGGACTCCACTGAGAAGCTTCTCCCAAAGTGGTATACTTTACTCTGCCAATACTTTATAAACGTTCCCTCGCACCAGCTGGTAAGAGTGTATACGTTCATGTGTAAACAATCTAAAACACCGAACGAATAACAAACCAAGTAAAACATTATATCGCTATAATACGTGATTGTGGACATTTTTTATTTGCCAGATAATTAATCTGCCCTGTTCGAAAAAAATCTTTTACTGTTGTTCATTGTATAGATAATGTGTTTTTTTATCAAATCTATACGTTTTATTCATATTACGTATATTTATTAGTTTTTTAATTCCTGTTTTATTGTTTGTTGTATTTTCCATTATTATTACTTACTTACATACAATAGGCGTATTCGACGGCGTGTACGTTGCAGAGTGTACACAATGTAGTGGTTCGGCGTACGAGGTTCGACCGTGCACACCCACCGCTGATAGACACTGTTTGCGTGAGTTGGTCTTTTTTGTCATATCTGTCACTTATTTCGCTGATTCTGGTCAGTCCGTCGCCAAAATTGTTACAATATCGTAAATAGTTGTTTTTCTTAGTTAAGCTCTGTTTGTTTGTTTTCTTTTGTTTGTATTATTGCTACCATTTTATGGTGAATAAAAAAGATTATCAAACTGCGACTCATTATAAACTTCCATAGTTCGACTGACTCCCGTAAAATTTACAGTTTGCACTCTAACGTTTTATCGTTTTTAAACTCAATTTCTGATATTTCAAAGACGGTGTGTGAAAAAAAGAGCCAGGTGTGACAAATTTTAGTGGTCATCTTATCGTTAGGTCATCTGTCTCGTTTCCATATTTTTGCGTGTTAACCATTTGACGCCCACTGTTGCCACATGGGTACATTTATAAAGCATCCTGTGCCAGACCGGGTTAAGCCGTCATTTGTAATTTTTGACATCCGGGCACTCCCAGTTAAGTTGTGTATAAATGTGTACTGTGTTGTGTTGGTCTGTTTGTGTGCCATTCATTGTCACAAACTGGCAACTTTTGCAGACGTGGCACATCCCCTGCTGATGGCCGGAAAGTCGACGATGCCTGCGTTCATTGACGGTAAGTATACGCATGTCAGCCCGGTGCGCCCTGTGCAAAAACGGGCACAAAAACGCCCTCTGTGGGTCATTCTTTGCATCAAGCGAAATCTACCACGTGCGAACTTTGTTGACGAATATTTGGCGTGTCATGCGGTATATTTCTACCACACAGCCAGACAGAGAGACGACAAGTGCTGTGCGGATGAATTGATTCAAAATCAGTAACCGAAAAAGTGAAGAAAAATACGATACGATGTCGAAAACTGCATGCTTGTAGGACATTCTGGGTTCTTAGGACGCATTACATTGCAGGATGCGCCGGGCTGCATGCCGTGTATATCTGCTTTTCGTCTTCTCGTCAGTAGCTTTGTATGCAGCTTGCAGACTTTTTGTTCCACCGTGTAGCGTATCCCAGAAAACACCGATAGACCCGGACTGGAAACGCCCCTTAACACCGGAATAGCTAATGCACAGAAGTCGCAGCTATACTGCGAGTCGGAAAAGCATACCACTCGATTTTCGTCCACGTAACTTCGATGATTCATTTTCGAAATTCATTGACCTTTGGACTGGGTTTCACCAAAATCGTCACCCTATTTCCCGCCACGCCTTAAACTTGTCGCTGTATACGTTACTCTGTGTTCAAATTTCACCATTTTCCGCTTTCGTGGTGTCAGCGGGCGTCTTCAGTTTGGTTAAATGGACGTCTTAATCCGCTATGAAAATCAGTAGAACTGTGACGTGTTTCTGACTCAGCAGCCTGACCACATTATTCCCAGTCCTTAACTGAATACGGAGGTAAGTGGACCATGTAGTCCTACGTGGACATTTGTTGACGCATCTGCATACGAATTGTTGTAGTATACATTGTTGTTCGTCATTCTGTCATTTACAGGGTGGCCCAAAAAAAGTAAGCCACAAAGTTTTGTCAATATCTTGGCCAATTACTGACCGATTTTCAAAATTTTTTCTCTGCTGCATTATGTGACAAATTTGTAGTAAAGTGGTTACTAAACATACCACCACACCTTAACTACGTCGCTACACTACCTTGTGAAATAAAAACTATGTAAAATCCATCGCTGTTTTGTGAATATATGAACAAGAGTTTGGAGCTTAATTTTTGGCCCATCCTGTATGACAGTATCGTCTTCTTATGTTTAGTAACACAGAAAGTCTGTCTAAAACAAAACATAATTTAACATTCAGGATGGGCCAAAAAATTAAGATCCAAACTCTTGTTCAGATCTTCGCCAAATACTGATGGATTTTACGCATTTTATATCTCACAAGGTAGTGTAGCGACACAGTTAAGGTGTGGTGGTATGTTTAGTAACCACTTTACTACAAATTTTTCACGGAATGCAGCAGTGAAAAAATTTTGAAAATCGGCCAATAACTGGCAAAGATATGGAGGAAACTTACTGGCTTACTTTTTTGGGCCACCCTGTATATCGTTTTGCTGCGCTCGTTTTTCTGTCTATTCGCTATCAACCGTTTTTAAAGATAAAATAATTCATTCGTTGACTCGACCTCGGGTTGTTCCCCAATTTTTTTCTGCAGAACTTCACCGGAAGAAACCGCAGCTCAAAAAGCGTAAAAGCAAGTTGACACGCAGTTATATTCTCCGTATTATACGCACTTATACGCACTGCAGCGTTTGTGTTGTCTATCTATCTGTCTGTCTGTCTGTCTGTGTGTGTTCGGTGATCTGTCCCGTTTCTGTCAGCGGCGTATTTTAGTGGACGACTATTGGGGCCTGCCGAAGTTACTACCCGAAAAATCTTGAATACGATACGATTTGATGGAGAAAATTATTTTAATGTGCACTGTTGAAAAGCTAGGGGGCGAGTGATCGGCTTAGTCTCGCACAACCACAAAATAAAAACATAAAGAAGAAACTAAAACAAAAAAGTTACTGATCGCTAAGTTCCGTCGAAGTCCATCAGTAGAGTCGGTCCTGATCCAGCGGTTGACCTATTTTTTTTACTATATTCGTGCCCTGTTCGGTATGGCACAATGCGCGACAAAAGCAGACGCTATTTTAAATCGCCGATTTTGACCGCGGATAATATCCCAGACCTCCGCTATTAAGTATTAAGGGAGCAAAGAACAGAGATAGGAACAAGTAAACGTATCCTGAGCAAGGTAAAGAAAAACGGAACCGGAATGAGTGTGAAGAAAAAAAATCGAAAATACGCCGCTCTTTTCCACATTCACGTGTTTTCGTACACAACTGCTGAAGCCTCTTGTGTCCTGTGTTACGCTTGCCAGATAGTCTGCTAAGCGGGTTGCGCTTTCTCGCTTACTTAATATTGAGAGCCGCCTTTGCATTATACATGGCACTCGTTTGGTCAACCAGACCGCTATTAACATCGTTCAACTAAAACGTGCATTCTTTCAACTTTAGTTTATTTTTTGTTGTCTTTTGACGACTTTTAAACCGATGACTCGCCCCGTGGGTGGGGTCGACAGGGATGTTAATGAGACCATAAGACAGTGAGACCGAGACCGAGACCGAGACCGACCAAGTCTTGCGAGACCGAGACCAAAACCCACGAGACCGAAACCGAGACCAGTGTAGTCAGTCAATTGGACAAAGAATAAAGTTGCCGTTGAAACATACAAAGTTATAAACCGGAAGTGGAATTACGTCAGTAAGTACAGTAGTAAGTAACAAGTCCGTGTGGTAAAACCGGTAATATTGGACAAATACGCTTAGTAGTGATCATTTTAGCATTTTGGTTAAATAATTTGCTGAGCATTTAGGAGCCATGGCGTCGAGACCAGCTCACAAGAGACCGAGACCGAGACCAAAAATTGGTCTTGAGATCACTGTGGTCGACCGTTCTTCTTTCGGCCATGATGGGTCACTCTCCCAAATTCAATAGCTCTGTGTGGACCGTTTTGAATATTCATCAGATTGGCAAGCATAACAGACGTATTAGGCTATATGTGTGCAAATCGTCGTCAGTGTGGATACGCCTTTGGTGCATGTTAGTTCATGTTGTGCATATAAATGTCTATGTCCACTCAGAACAGGTCAGGTCATTTATTTTACTTACTTATTATTACTTATTATTTGTTTTTTTCCATTCTTTGCGCGATGAATTAGCGTTTATACACCGTGAGTCAAAGATGAACACTGAACAGGTCACCTGATGTTTCATCATAACTTCGGTAAATGTGGACCGATTTTTCAAAATTCTCCCACTGCCAGATTCGCAGGCACATTTGCAATTATGTAAGTCGGTTAAATTTTTTCACGTCACCTGAAGGTGTGTTGCTACACGACCTTGTGACTGGACATTGGTATGTCTGTCCCTGTTGACCTTCATGCATGGATTCACAAAATAGAGATGAGTCCAGTTTGACATAACCAAATTACCAACTGTCGCGCGCGCGCATGTAAGCTGCAAATGTTCACTGCAGTGAATTTTCTTCGTTGTGGTCGTTGATGCATGCACATGATTTTCAAGGTGTCCTTCAGTGATGAGACAGACGTGAAACAAATAAATATGCACATAAATAAATATAACTGGTAATAAAATAATTTTATCATTGAGTACTGGATTACTGCAGTAGCTTATTGTGTATGCTGTCTAAATTGCTGGCATTTTTGAACCTTTCAACTTTCACAAGATAGTATAGCAATTCACGCATTCCACGGCAGGTGGAGTTTTATTATCGTACACAGTACGTCTCCACTGGAATTTTCTGGTGGAAAAAATTGTAAATTGGATTAACTTTGCCGTTTTTTTCTGACTCACAGTGTATAATATTTGTGTTTTCTATGTCATTAAACGTTTTTTCTTTTTTGAAGTAGATTATTGTCATACTTCGTTAAGTCTTATAAAATTTAGCAATATTTATTGTCACAGTTTCTGTTTAAAATTTTTGAACAATGACTTGTTAATTGCTAGGGTGGAAAATGCCTATTGGTCTCGCATTTTTCTGTCCTGCGTTTTCAGCATCCCAAAATACATCAGTGGTACTGAAGCCGACTGTTATACGTGCCACACGAGACAATGACAAATAACTGCCGATAACTTGCCAATGAAAGTCATTCATCTTGCTATGTGCTTTATGGAGTCACTGACAAACCCAAATGCGTCACTGTCATCACACTCCTGTCGGCCACTGCAACTTTTAAGACGAAATCAGTGGGTGGGCGATTTCCATTGTCCTTCCCCTTCCTACTCTCATCTATTCCTTCCTTTCCCTTTTTCCTTTCCCCTCCCCCTGTTCTCTTTCCATGCCCTTGAAGCGGAGTCTGAGAGTGTCCCCCGCGAGAAAAATTTTGAAATTCTACATTGCTGTAGGTGAGTTTTAGCACACTTTGAGATGTGTAAAATGTTTTTTCGTAAACTGTTCCGTCGTAGGAAAATACTGTATATAAGCTTACTGAAAATTATCTATTTGGACGAAATACCTGGAGTGGGTGGGCGATTTGCCCGAGTGGATTGGGTTCTCGCCAGCCTATAGTTTTATATGTGAAAAGTTTCTCTGCTGTCGGCGCTTCGTGATACGTTTGACTAGATTTGCTAGACGACGGTAGCTGTTCGATATTTCGTTATACGAACCGGCTGCAGTGCGATGTGACCTTTCAGCAGCAGCAACAGTATCGTCATCCCGCCTGAACACGGCCCCTCTAGATTAGAGGGACATGTCTGGAACCGGTCCAATCGCGTTAGCGACATTACGCCACTTTCCGGCGACCTATTCTACACGATCTCGACGCTGGACGTATCGACGCCCGTGCAGTCTGCGTTAAATTCATTGCAGTCCTTATGCAGCTAACAAGAGTCGTCGACTCCGCGTGGATTATCGTGCGGGCCCGGCATAGATGCGTCGGTTCACCGTTCACCCTTGGGCAATGTCGTATCGACGACGACACACCGACCAACCGACCGGAGGTCTCCCTTGCCGACTGTCGATCGAGCCGTACGTCCCGGGCGAGGTACGGTCGAGGTACGGTTGACGTGAGGAGGCGTAATTAATTTTGGTGCGTGACATCGGCGCGTGGTTGAGGTCATCAACGCCGATCCAGGACGGTTTGGTGTCCGCCGCTTTCCGTTCAGCCGGACGACATGGTCGATGACCATTATAGTTCGAGAATACATTTTCTACGTTTTTTCTTCAAAAATCCAAAAACGCGACTTTTTACGGTTTTCGAAAGTGTCATGTCAAAACACGTAAAAACGTAGAAATGTTATCTAGGTTTTATCTCTTCTCCACTTTGAAATTGCTAACTGACACTTTCGCTGTAAAACAATTACACACATCATGTTATACATAGGGGCCTACAACATTATATTAAAATTATTCATTTTTATTAAAATATATATATTTATAGCCTTGGTAATTGGGTGAAGGATAACAACACTGATAGATGGTGGTCACCATGGTCTTCAGGCCTATAGGCCTATTAGCCTACTTCTACGTTTTTACGTTATATATGTTTTCAAAATCCAAAAAACTTGACTTTTTACGTTTTTGCCGTATTTCGTACGTTTACTCGAACTATGTTGATTACTTCGAGGCTTTGCCGCCGGACGAGAAAACGACCAAATCTTTCCATATTCGGAATGCTCATCTCCGTTAACAATACACCGCATCGCGCGGTTTCACTGCGCAGCTTTGGCTTATACTCGCTGTGTCTGTCCGTCGACGAGGGATGGCCAGGTTGAGTTGACTTATAGTTTAAAAAAGTTAAAGCCAGATAGGTTCTTCATGGGCAAGCCGGCGGGTGTCACCGAAGTATGGTGTCACACAATTTTACTTGCAGCCCGACATAAGCGAGCACATCCGGCCAAGAATGGAATTGATCAAGTGTCTGCTTGTTACTGCCGTCCGTCTACCGCCGTCGACGTCTCCCGGAATCTCGTCCAGCGGTACCACATAGTCTCAGTCAACGTATCAAACAAAGGAACCAAGGTGTCTCGCCATGCAAACATCATCACAAATCGATACATGCACGCAACAGTCGTCGACCAGCCATCACGCTGGAATTGGTCGCCCGCACGCGGCCGGGGCAGTGGCTACTGTCCCGGCGACCGACTTCGTATTGACCTCTCCCGGCAACGATGCTGTATCGACGAACTTTGCTAAATATAATTATAGGCATAGGCTACTGCGGTCGACGACGGCGAGCAAACTTTGTCAGCGTATTTGCCGACCGGAAATTTTGTTTTCGTTACGCAAGATAGCACATCGAACGTATTAACTATACACTGTGACGGCATACGTATAAATGGGAAATCGTTGCTTGCAGTGTATAGGCCTGGTAGAAGCCTTAGTTACAAGAAAGCTGTGCTATAGCAAAGATGACCGCGCGATGCGCGCTATATAAGTAGATCGTGAGCTGTTGTGGAGATAATCCATTCGAAATTATCCAAGATGGCGGCGGCCGCCACCTTGAA
>Ga0056114_1000968_pt1 | contig 11900 bp, 7 predicted proteins | sample WorMetHERISLAND1_FD_77005 | JGI IMG/M metagenome (GOLD analysis project Ga0056114, IMG submission 77005) | Marine gutless worms symbiont microbial communities from Max Planck institute for Marine Microbiology, Germany - Olavius loisae HERON... ...
ATGATGATGATGATGATGTGTATCAGCCGTGTTCTACACGTTGCCGTCGATCAGTGAGTTCATTATCGACGTCGTCATCGGATCTCCGCAGGAAGACATTCGAGACATGGCCGTACAGCAGTTCCTGGCGCTCAGTCGGACTCCGGTGTTGCCGACGGAATGCACTGGTCACCAGCTCACACCGAGACAGTTTCTGCTTCAGACGCTGCTCAAAGCTCGACTGCCATTCTGGGTCTCATCAACGGTCACGAGGGGCGCCAGCTACAGGTCCGTTACCACTTAGCTGACCCTGATGAGTTATCTGTCAATAATGCACACACACTATCTGCCGTTGAAGACTATACTCATTCAGTACATGTAACTCAGCCGTATGCTGGCACCACAGCAGACATGCTGATGGCACCTTGGCAAAAATTAGTCATACTCACTACTCACGGAGTGCTTTCCTTTGTTTCTGACATGCACCACTAGGAGAGCGTCGCACCAAACGTAGACATCAGTCTCCAGAGTCGACGATTCTGAGCCACAGTTATTACTTCATTCAAGGAGAGGTTATTGTTGGATTTCAGGTCTTGCTGAATAGCCTTCGTCCACATAGTACGAGGGTGTCTCGGTGGTCTCTTCCAGTTCTCTAGGCAGAGGGGAGGGGAAGCTGATAAGACCTTCTCATTGACCGAATAGTGAGTAATGCATGCTTGCAAAATAGCCAGAAGTTATGGTTGCTTGGTTGTCTGTCTGTCGTCATTTTTCTAAACATGGTGGTACAATTTGATTCCGAATAGCTTTCGCAGACACCATTATTTTTTCTGTCTGTCTTAGTCTGTTGTTCTTTTGTTGTAATTTTGTACTATGTGTACGATTTCAATAATAATAATTTTTGTGTTTGTGCATGATGTTTTTGCACATCTCTACTCGATGCCATATCGAGTAGAGAAATTATCGCATTTGCTATATGCGTGGCATTTTTACGTTTACCGTTGTTTGCTGGCAGTCCACTAAAGGTCACTAGAGAAACTATCAGATAGTACTGATGTGACTGACGCTGAGTAATGACCGCAGGACATTGTTATATGTTTGAGATGATCATATCACCTGGTTGGCTTTTTATTTATCCCTAATGCATAACTTTGAAATCGTCTCCTGGGTTTGGATGATTGAGACAGTTTTCAGTGAAGATTGTTGCTTATAATCATGATAGACTGAATTCCTTATCTTTCTTCTCTGTTCACTGAATTGAGTTTCTTACAGTAGCTGGCAGCATGAGATCCCTCTGTCTGCCTGTATGCTGGCTGCTCAGTTGTTTGTGTGGTGTGGTTTCAGATTATTGAAGCAGTGCCGACAGTTCTTTGAACTAAAGTGTGAATTGATGGGCGGTTTAACAGGTGCCTGATTGCTTTATCTCACTGCGTTTGTCTTCGTTGTCTTCCTACTTGAAAGTTTTAGGTTGGAAATTTGTCGCTGCGTGCATGTATTATTGAGTTGCTGTTGTACACATTACAGCTGCTGAGCTGGAGAACTTGCAGCTGAACGTGCGCTCAATGCTCGACGACGAGATAGCGTGGCTCGGCAACTTTGTGCCATCTGAAGCTAGCAGTCTGAGTGATGTTGACAACTCTCTGCTCGCTGGTCACCTCCGCTTCATACGCACACTCTTCAGCTGCTCATCCATTGACAAGAGCCTCTTTGGTACGGCTACCACCTTTAACTTTTGTTGCAGTTTATCTAGTTGGGCCTGGTTCATACTAAGATGGAGGTCGGCAGACCATAGCCGTATATAGCCTTAAAGATGATAGGCAAAGGTTTTTTTATAGAAAGTGAGTAAAAAGCAGTTTCGAACAGTTTATTACAATGCAAACACAAGTGGGTAGCACAAATTGATAAATAATATCGCAAAATGCTGAAATTTTGAAGTTTTATTTTTCGACAATCTCCGGAAATCTTCAGAATCTCTGACCTCATCACATGGCTAAGTTTCGTTGGAGATGGCCTTAGACTCGTCTGTGAGTGCGTTTATATAGTAAATAGTCGTTAAAAGTTCTTTAATTTATTTAGTTAGAATGCTATGTTCAGTTCATGGGACGAGTGAAGATCAACGGCGGTATACTGTGCGTAATAACTAAAAGTGTGATTTACCACACCGGCCGGCTATACGGACATGCCAGAGGCTCATAATTATAGGCCTAGCGGTTTTAATCCCACCCTAAATAAACCAAGACCGTAAATTTCATCGCTGAACATTATTATTAAACTTAAACTGCGCTGACAATGTCCCAAATATTAAATTTCACGCCCCTCTCGACGCAAACAGGGTGAATGTTTTCATCCAGTCATGCGATGACGTCATCACGCGGCACACGAACAAGAATGTAAACAAATCTTTGGGTTTGCATTTTGACAATTTTTTAAAAATAATTGCTCACTTTAAAAGCAATCACGATAATGCAAATGGGTTTTATGATGTAAAAGGCAGTTGGTGAGCTATTTATCTTAAAAAGTACAAAACCTTTGCCTATCATCCTTAACCTTAACCTAGCCATCTGTTCGTCTGTATACACAGTGAGTCTTAGCTGAAGCTGGGATCCATCTTGTAGTGTAAGCTGTCGTCGTCTGGCAGGGGGTTGTTGAAATGGAGCTCATCATTGCCTAGTCTACAGTGTGACTACTGCTTTAGTGTTTATTATGTCTCTTTAAGTAAATAACTGAATCAGTATCTGTGGGGTAATACAAAAACAACGAATTGTAATGCAAAAACCTCATCAGTTTTATCATTGTTAATCCATGAAGCGATATATAAGAAATAGCAAATTATTTTACTGCTATATAGTACGTTTCATGTGGCCCTGGGTATAATTGGCTTAGTGTTTTAAGTGTGTCATCTTCATATGAACCTTAATGTTGATAAAACTGATAAGGTTCAAAATGGCACAGTTGTTTATGTATAAATGCATCTGGCTGATTAGTGAAATGATGCATTCACTTGGCATGTAACTTGTGATTACTGATGCCTGTGATGGGAGACCATTAACCATGAATGTGGCATGTTTTCCGTCGCTTACAATAATTTCCTGTTACTTGTCACCATTAATTAGCTGATAATCATGATAATTCAGTGTAGTGTGTGAAATGGCAGACTAGCTGATGGTTGATTGACAGTTTCATCATTGGTTCACTCTGATGAGAGCTGTGTGTTTAGGAAGGACTTTGGTTCAAGATTTACTCTACAAATTTCTGTTTCCGTCGTCGAAGCTGATCATGGAATCCAGTCAACATTCTGCTGAAAGCGCTCTGTCAGGCTTCAGCCCAAAGTGAGTCGTTATCATGTCACAGTGAAGTTGTTCAGCTCCGTCAATGCTCTGAGGCTACTGTGTGACTGATGAGCATACTGTTTAGTTTGTGCTTTTGTGATTATTTTCAAACTGACATCTATTTCAGCTGTTTTTATTTGAGACAAACATAATGTATCTATATCAGTCTATTTCAGTAATCTAACTTGTTGGATCATTTGTGAATGTAAATGTAGTTGGTAGCAGCCTATAGGCAGATTCAGAGTCAATTCATTTGTCTTGGTTTGAGGTTGGCAGCCACTTGGCATTGAGTCTGCATTTATTAAATGAACACAGCGAACTCTTGCAGCAGCTGTAAGCCGTACTGTGAACATTGACCTTGGAGTTATTACTGTTACTGGCAAACAGCCTTTGCACACTAATTCAGTCCATTGTTTAGTTCTTATATGTAATTTTATGTATATTATTTCATGGCAGTTGTTTCCTCGATATCTCCGAGACTCACATGTAGAGCCCACAGTTTTCCGCGGAAAATTTTGACAAATTCCGCGGGCCAGCTCGCGAAATTCCGTGGCTCACCGCTTCAAAATCGTCCAAATTCCACGGCTCGCCACGGCCTCCCATTTATGACTGAAAACTGAGAAAGTTGTTCAAAAGCTTCACTTATTGAAGGCTGGCATTGTACTAAAGGCCGATAAGCACTAGCCATCAGCACTGCCATCAGTGGTTAGTGCGCATCGGCCTTAAGTTATGTTAGCAACATAAAAAGAAAAATTATTTTTTTCTTTTTAAAAGTGCAATGAAACTCATGACTCATGACATGTATCGACTGATATGAGCAACTGATGAGTCAGTCATCACTCATCACGCCAAAATAGCGCCAACAATCGTACTTATCACCGTCCATTTCTCTAATTTTGTGGAAATGACAAAATGTCCACGGCAAAGGGCAAATTCCGTGGCTCGGCTCGAAATTCTGCAGCCCACGGAAAACTGTGGGCCCTACTCACATGCAATATTCTATGTGAAAACTGTAAATGAGCCATATTTAGCACTTTTGCCATAGATATCCAGAATTTTTAGCTGAAAAGCGAATTATGGGCCATACATGGTGATTTAGACTGTAGACTGTTTCTATGTTTGTTCTGTCAGATGCTCAAATTCTGAATCTCGTGTTGCGGCATATGAAGTGTTGGTTGAACTTGCAAACAACTGCAGAGAGAACTTGTCACTGATCTGCCATGAACTGATACGCATGCACCATCAGCCGAACCCGGAGCTGACCAATCAATGGGAGGTATGACGAGATCATTGACGATTGATTGAATGATGTTAATTAATGTAGACATACTTTGAGAAATAAATGCACATATGCAGTAGTTAAGTATGTGCAGACGTGTGGTGAAAAGTGTAACACTATTTGTTTCTTTTTTAGCCTGTTAACGTGAACTAAATATTGTTTTGTGAATAGAAGAGAAAGTGAAACAAAACGAAGTGTATGCATCATATATGAGTAGATGTCTGCAGTGTTGTAACGAGTCCTTGATCGTCAGTATGGAGTATGTGTGTATGTGTTAGATAGAATTAAATGAACTGGTGTGATCAGGTGGATATGTGGGTTGACTCTGGAAGAAAGGAGAAATTGGTGACAGTGTCGATTAATTTGTGCTAGTGGAACCAGTCATTGTGATGTTAAGAAGTAAACTAACTGTGAGTTGGTCAGACAAGTATGTCATATTTACAGAATTAGGGAAGTGGTGCTCCTAACAGAGATGTTAGTTTATGTTAGTGTAGATATGAAAAGTTTGGAGATATATAGTTCTGTAACCAGAAGCAGCTCGATGGTGAACAGGGTTAACCATTGTAATGGTGTGGGAGGGTGGTTAGGTGGTTGGGTGTTGAGTATCGATAAACTTTTGATGTGATTGGATAATGGATATTGATGGTGGGGTGTTACAAAAGACATCTTCTAACTTTCAGTCGACCAGGCTGTGTTTGGAGGCCACTTAGTGCCACTGGCTAACCAGCATTTTCTGGAAAATCATCCGTTTTAAACACTCAACCATCTAAGACCGTAAAGCATGTGTGTTTAATTCCAGCACATGCCTCCGGTCGACGGCCGGTCCTGTGCTGGGTTCGTCGGTCTGAAGAACGGTGGCGCTACCTGCTACATGAATTCCTTACTGCAGCAGCTCTATATGATACCGGGAATTCCCGAGTCAATTCTGGCCATCGATGACGAGCTTCTCGAGGAGGAAAGGTTATTAATTAATTAATTATTATTTGATTGAATTAGTTCGTCTCCAAGTACCAGCATTTGCATTCACTGTGCAAATTGTAAAGTTGACAGGCGACAGTCAACGTTCCCTCTAATCTTTTTATGGAGCGAGCGGAGCAAATGAACGTCTGCATAACACATTATAACAACTGAGCATTGAGCAATCGGACCAACTAATGTGTAGTGTTTATGTAAATATGTCACCAAGTGGTGCGCAGTACTTTAGAACCGCTGCGCGGCATAATTTACAAAGCCGCACAGTCGTTCAGTTTACAGGGAACATTGGCGACAGTGGCTCTCAGTGACTAGCTATATGTTACAGGCCATCATTCTTCTCAGCATATCTTCTTACTACATTTCTCTTTCTATGTAGGCCTAGGTTGAAAGAACAGGTACATTTATTGGACATAAGTGATATGCAGTGAAAATGGTTTGTGGGTCATCTCTAGCCATCCACCAGGCCAGGATGACTTTACGCGATCATGTGGCATCTGTCAGATCTAAGTATCGTCACTCCCGGCGTTCACTAAATGCAGCTTGTGTTACTCAGTTCCTCACCAACTTACACTTTCTGTTTGTTCTGTTTGTGAAGTAAGGATAGTGCTCAGGTCGTCAAGTCACAGATTTGTAAAGTGATCGATGTACTAAACAAACGAAACTGTCCGGAGAATGAACATTGACTGTTATAGCTAGACAAGCGATAACTACACCAAATGTAAGAGAGACTTTTCCACATACTCGGGCACCTTGCAGCAATTCAGTGCCACGCCAAACAGACCAATCAGTGTTGAAGCAAAGTAAGGTATGAGGATTTTTGCTGGGCTATTCTTTGATTTTATAGTTCTTTTAATGTTACTCCTGAGTTTTCTGAAAGTGCTTCTGAGAATTATAGGTGGTTCTAAATTTTGCTAAACTTTTCTTATCATCTGGGAACTTTTCAAAATCGTACATCAGCTTTTAAAGGTTTTTGCTAAGCATGTGTCATTATAGATGTTGTGTCACATAATGCAAGTTGCTTGTATGTGTTTGCAGTCTGCTGTACCAGGTCCAGCAGGTCCTGGGTCATCTTCTGGAGAGCAAGCTGCAATACTACATCCCCGAGAGGTTCTGGCAAGTGTTTCACTTGTGGGGCAACACTCCGGTGAACATACGTGAACAGCAGGATGCTCTCGACTTCTTCCAGGCTTTCATCGACCAAGTGGATGAACAGATCAAGGTAATTACCATGCACCTTTACCTTCATGGTGGGTGGAGGTTTTCACTTCAATTGACCCGTTGTGCATCTCTGGCACTGGAACTTTTTTGTGGTTCTCGTGAACTTCAAAAGAGTCAAAGGTTTTACTGAATGTGTGTGACATTAGACTGTGGTTTCACGTTTGTGTGCTGTTAAGTGTCACTGTTTATTATGAACATTTCTATTCCTTCTGTTCTGTCAGTCATCTGTACTTTAGTAATTTGGGGCTCATTAGAAATCCTGTTGAAATCTCTGTTAACGGTTTCAGTTGTTGTTTGTGAATTGTTTGATTTGCAGACAACTACAAACTTGGTGCTACGTTGTATTCATTACAAACCCTCCCCTATCCGGCGGGGATGGAAATAGGAGGCCATTGTTGCTGATATGCTATCCGTTAGGGCATTCTTAGTTCACTGTAATTCCCTGCAGCAGATTCTGTATTTCATATTTGTTTCATTGACAGAAACTCGGCAAAGAGCCGACCTTCAAGAAGCATTTTCAAGGCTTCTTCTCCGACCAAAAGATTTGCAAAGACTGTCCTCACCGGTTTGTAACGTTATTTTATTATCTGAGGGTTTAAACATATTGTATATAATTAAGGAACTTTTGCAAACGTTGTGTATTTTAATACATCTTTGCTGTCTAACCACTAAAACACAAACCGTCAAGAACTGTAAGTATGGAACAGTACGTCGTATTTTTTGCTAAAGTATGGCTGACAGTTTGAGTATGTAAGTAATGTTAGTAGTTTGGATTTATATGGAACAACATTGGCTAATGACCTGAATAGCTAGTGGGCTGACATTGATGTTCTATGATCGCAATGAATGATCGGTGAGAGCTTTTTGCATTGCTGCACCTTGCCCATAGAACCAGTGGCCAACTGACCTTAAGAATACACAGTGGACTTCATCATTCAAGCGATATCGTAAATCATATAACGCCACCAATAGCGTCTTAGGGCCGATTGCAAGAATGCCACTCAAATCTCCACTCAGTTAAGTGCCACTCAAGACTTGAGTCTCCACTCAACCAGTTTTCATTGCAAGAAAATATTGTGCTGTCAAGTTGAGTCTACTTACTTGAGTGGCTGATTTGAGTGACCGACCCAGAAACAACGCTAGTGATTGGCCAGCGATGATGTAAACAGTAAACATACGCAAGTTCGTCTCTGTACTCTCTAATCGGCTGCTACCACGTCCGTCGCTGCTACCATTCAAAAATTTGCCCCTGTCCACCTAAAGTAATTTCATTGACGCCAATAACGTCACAAAAGTTAGCATTGGTTGAAATACTAATGAAAGCTGTTTATTCACCCATGAAACTGCACTGTAATTAGTTGTTGTAATTAGGGGACGGGTGAAAATTCACGGAAGCTTTACTGCGTATGATAACTGTGATTGTAACGTTGCCAAACTAAACTCAAAATCACAACAAAAGCTACCAGTTAAATCCACATTCAGAATACAGTAGCGCCCATGAAACGGTATTGTGGCAGTGTGGCTAGCCATTGAATTGGACAGTCGGAACGCTTCGTAAATTCACGATCATCATACTGCTTGTATATGGGTTATTTCTCGGTTTAGTTAGACGATTTTGAGGTGCATTGGCATTGATTAAAATAGTTTTTATTACATTTAATGTGATAAAAACAATTTATCCGTCATTTCATTAAGTCGAATGGAGACTTGAGTGGCGAATTTCGCCACTCAAAATTTGAGTGAACTTATCTTGACTTGAGTGTGGATTTTGCGTTCTTGCAACGATTTTTACGCTGAGTGTACTCAAACTGGTAAGTTAAGTAGACTCAACTGTGACGTTGCAATCGGCCCTTAGTCTTTTGAGTGAGAGCACAGTCATACTGACAGTGTAATTCGTCCTCAGTAAAGCTGTAGTGGGTCTATAATAAATAGTCACTGTTACTGTTACTGAATATCAGATTGGTGTTTCATGTGGACCTGTTTGAGACAGAAATATGACTGTTGATGTTTTCTGTTTAAGGTATGAACAAGAGGAAGTCTTTTTCTCTCTGAACGTGACGGTGAAGAATGCAACGCTGCAGGACTCCCTGGATCAGTTTGTGAAGGGAGAGCTGTTGGAAGGCAGCAATGCATATTTCTGTGAAAAATGTGGAGTTAAGGTGAAGTCACATTGGGACATTGTTTAAAAACCTTTTCGTGTCTTTCGCTAAACTCTGTATGTCTTATTACCACTGCTTCTGTACTTGACTACTGCGAATGTTATCTGTTCGTGGGTAATGGGCATGGACTGGGTGTGTAGAATAGGATTGATCTCTGTTTCTTACGTTGATTGCATAACGGTGTCCAAAACCAGCTGTTTAGGTTGTACATATATTAGTTGTTTTCTTGTCTTGTTATGTATTTTAGTTTTTATCTTCTTAGCTGTGGTTATGTTTAGTTTTGTCTGACCAATTACGGAGGCATGTGTTTTACTGTAGTCAAATAGATTTTCTAGGAATGTGTTCTCTCAAAAATTACCTATGATGTCTCAAGTTGTATGCTAACTTGCCACTTAATACCACTACTACTTCCGTTGTGCATGTGTTATATTTGTAAACTAATGCACTTTTCTTATGATCTTTTCATATGAACTGTGGTGTTTGCTGTGCAGTTTTAACCCACCTGTTGCAAGTGTGTTCCTTATGACATGTTACAAGTAAATTAGCCTCCCCGCATATGCAATAGGCGGGTTAATTTTTTTTCGTGCTGTTATGTTGATCTGTCTATTGCTGTGTTATCATGTTCAGAGGAATGCCGTGAAGAGGTTGTGTATCAAGTCGTTGCCGCCGGTGCTTTGCATTCAGCTGAAACGTTTTGACTATGACTGGGAACTGAACAGAGCCATCAAGTTTGATGACTACTTCAAGGTCTGCCTGTTTGTCACCTGTGTTGCTTTCCTGGTTAGCTTTTGTGATTGTATTAGTGACAGCTACACTTTAGAAGAGTCAAAGATAATAAACAGTATTTTTAACACAGTGCAGCTTTATGGTAGATGTTGTTCTTTTGTAGCCTTGTTCTTGTCGGCTGCAAAATGCTAAATGCTAGCTGCTAACGGCAATACAGAGTCAGTGTCTTACCTGTGCCGTGTGTCACCTCTACTGTGTAATACTGTACTGAGGCTGATGCCAGTGTTGTCTGCTGGTCGTCACTGGCGCGGTTGCATAGCAGGCATACAACTGGATTGTTTTATTGATGTGTGTAAGTTATAACAGCTTGTCCGCATCTGATATCACAATTCAAGTTAAAACCCTGAGTCTTTTCTGAGTCCGTGTCCTAACAGTCAAAGTTTTTTTATACAGGTAAATACTCAAGTCAAGTATTTCTACAGTGTGAGTCAAAAAAAATCACCCCCTACGACCTGCGGTTTTCTGACATTCTTTCACAAACGGTTGAGAATTTTAAATCAGTTTTTACACACCTATTATACGTTCCTATCTATGCTAGCCTACAAATTTTTATTCAGTTATCTCAAATTTTAACGAAGTTATGCCATATTAAGCACGACTACCTAGTTCAAATAATATGCTCAAAATGTCCACCATCGGCCGAAATGCACGCATTCAGGCGTTTGCGAAAGTTAATAGCTTTGTTGATCGTTGTCTGTGGCAAGTCGTCCCTCATCTGCTGCTTTTATAATGTCAACAAACATGCTGGATATGACATGACGTCAACAGTGACGTCATTTGCTCAGTAAGCAAACTTAGAAGTTAAAAGTTCTAGTGAAATGTAAAAAAATTTGATGGGTGGTCTTGCTTAGTATGGCATAACTTTGTCACAGTTGGAGATAATTGAATAAAAATTTGTAATCTAGCGTAGATAGGAATGCATATTAGGTGTGTAAAAAATTATTTAAAATTCCCAACCGTTTGGGAAAAAATGTCTGAAAACTGCAGGGTGGGATTTTTTGACTCACCCTTATTCAAGTGGTACAACTCTGCATTGCATATGTACAGCCTCTCTTAAGTGCGTGATCTACCGTTTTTACTGATGTCTTTCTAAGCGATATTGTAAGATCTGTGCTATCGTAAATGATGCTTTTACCTAGCCTTTCTGTTACAGTGAGAAATTGCTTGTTGCTGCTCATGTAAAAAACAATAACTATGAATGGTGCTTGATTATTTTCTGTGGATTTGGCTTTTTGGTGGGAGAAAAAAGATCCCGACTGTTATTCAACATGGTCTGGTGTTGACCGTTGCCTGTTGTTGTCTCACTCTGTTAGCCATTTAACTACAGTCCACCTGTGTGAAAAATCATTCTGCCAGTGTCTATGAGAACTTTGCACTTAGCAACTTCAGACAGTCTTAATGGTAGTAAAACTTTCATGTTCCACCTCAGGTCTCCTTTCTTTCCTTAGTACTCATCTCATACTGACTATATTACCACAAATGTGTCGGTTGGTTGGTTCGTTGATCGGTTGGGTTGGTGTAGTACTTGGTTGCTTTGCTGTGTAGTTTCCTCAGATACTGGACATGGAGCCGTTCACGGTGGAAGGCATGGCGTGGCGTGAGTCAGTGACTCAGAGGAACCTGTCAGCTGATGACGCTAGCGAGCCATCAACTCAGACTTCACTGCCAGTCATCGTTGACGACGTGTCACAGTTTGACGTGGCCGGTTTGTCAGACATGTCACTCAACGCCGTTTCATCGCCGAATGTCGGTAACGGTATCTGCATGCCGCCGTCTTCAGCCGTCAATGTCAGTCATATCAACTATGAGTTGGTCGGCATCGTCGTACACAGCGGTCAGGCCAATGCCGGACACTATTACTCCTTCATCAAGGATCGCAGGTATGGTGCGTTGTTTTTGTGCTGTCAAGTTGGTGACATTTCAGTAATTTCAACTATGGAGTTGGCCATAGTGAGAGAATGCATCAGATTGTGCTCCGTCGATGCTGGGGCAACCAACGCCTCTGGTTTTTAGCCGACCGTACTAACGGTCGTGCTATTAGTACAGTGTTGCATGTGTCGTCGTCTGTCGTCTGTCTGTGACGTTATGTATTGTGGCTAAACGGTGCGTCCTAGAGCAAAAGTTACTATTGAGAGCCTATAGGAAGTCGTATATGAGAAATCGATTGGTACCAAAATG
>Ga0056114_1000969_pt1 | contig 11895 bp, 6 predicted proteins | sample WorMetHERISLAND1_FD_77005 | JGI IMG/M metagenome (GOLD analysis project Ga0056114, IMG submission 77005) | Marine gutless worms symbiont microbial communities from Max Planck institute for Marine Microbiology, Germany - Olavius loisae HERON... ...
AGTATTTAAATAGTATTTAAAATACTCAATTTATATAGAGTATTTAAATACTTTAATCAAATACTTTTTTGTGCCGATTTGGTATTTAATTACAAATACTATTTAAATACTCCCCAACACTGTCTGTGGCTACAATAAGTCCCTGACTATATACGGTCTATCTTCATTGGTAAAACCGTTATTGCCTTTGCCTTGCAAATCACGCAAAATTCAGAGAAAATTCAAACTTATAGGACCTCAAGGTCATCCAAGGTCATCGACCTTGGTGCCAATCGGAAGTGCAGTGCATCTGCTACTTTTTTTCCTGTTAGTCATTAATAGTAACTTTTGACGCACCTCCTATACCGTTTTCGAGATATTGACACACAAAGCTGGAAAATACGCTCGGTTTGTTTTCCCATCACGTCATTGTTTGACACCCCGTTCAGGGGAAACCGTTAAAATTTCTGGATGAAACTCATCCTACAAAAACTAGAGGTATGGGCTAATGTACGGTGAAAATTGCACAATCCTATCTTCAACCGTTTTTGACTGATCCACCCGTGTGACAGACAAACATTCGGACGGACGGACGATAGCATTTAGCGCGCTCGGCGCATCGCTGTCGCACGCTAAAACATGGAATTTCAAGTTCGAAGTTTCCTTTTTGATATGCAAGATCAATTCTCACTCTGAAACACAGCGCTGCTACGTATCTGTTTCGTATTATGTAATTCAGCTTAATGACGCTTAATAAATATTATAATAAATTAGAATAATAGAGTCATTACGATTCACCAGGGTGCAGCAGTGAGGCGCGCCGTTAAGGCTTGGTCTCCACTGCAGCGCAGACAAGTCTCTGACGGAGACAAGCTGTGCGAGTTGAACGATTTGTCGCCCGGCTGCTGTGAACATTATGCAAAGTAAGCTGCACGTTCTGTAACGCTGACAAGAGAGAACGGTGGAGGGGAACGGTCAGTGAGAGGTCATTAGGCCAGCAGAGTGGACAATAGCTGAGCAGATCTGATGGCAACTGACCATCTGGAACCGAGCTAGCGGCACGTGTACCGATAATGTCAAATTGACGCCCAGTGACTCGCTGAAAACGACACTCTCGCTCGCACGCAAGTCGCGACCGATCTTTGCTTTCTTTCAAAGTCTCTAGCAGTAAACACCTAGGGAGACATATTCGGCCGCAGCCCCGCAGAAGCTACAGTGCACACTAATGCAAGTGCTAGCCTGTGCCCATATCTTCAGTCAGCCTTGCGATTGTTTCGCTGCTATACGCATTGTAGGAAACAATTTTTTCGGCTTCCGTAAAAAATGTGACGAACTTTAAGAAGTTTTGCCTTCTCTTTCACCTTTTCACCGAGAAGAAAAGGTCACAATGCAGTCACGTTTATATTTTGTCTGTGTGTGGACGCGAAACCATTCACGGCCCTTTATAAGCAATGTGAACGATCTCTAATGTACACCGGTGTAGACTGACCCTAACTCTGGCCTCGGTCAAGTTGGTCCATGCAGCGATCTCTTCTCTGGTTGCCATGTCTGGGTATCTGTTGCGCTGAAAGGTCGCCTCGAGCTCCTGCAGCTGTTGACTTGTGAAGTGAGTTCGTTGTCGACGCTGTCGCTTCGGTTTCTTATCTCCCGTCGCCACTGTGCCGCCACTCGTGTCTACGTCGTCTGTTGTGGCTCGACCTTTAATGATACAGTGCTCGTCTATGTAACATAACATGTAATTATACAATCAGGCTATTAGGCTATATATGCAACAGGAGGAGAGTTTCAATTAGATTTTAAAATTCAGACTCCTGAAAGGACCCAATACTTTGACAACAAAATGTGCCAATTATTATTAAGCCTGCGCCAGATAGCAATAGGAAATCTCTATATACGTTCTTTATTGAACCACGTAGTCTACGATGACTGATTGATCTTATACAGAGGTCATTTCTGCACAAGCCTCTTGACTTCAGCCAGATAATTATTAAAACGATCAGAATTTATGTCAGTAACATTGTTTTATGCATGACATTAGAAATATCGTTAAAGGTCAATCCACGTCACGTGGCTCGTGACGGACAGCATATACAAGCCAGACACATACATTAGATGACTATATTAGTAGGAAATCGTACGTGATCCAATTCCGATAATCTTGAACGAACTTTTCGAAATTCGTAACTTTTCTGCCGCATCCGATATCTTGGAAAATGCATTGTATGACGAAATTGCAAACTATTACAAGTTTAATTAACTGAACGGAACTGAAGGACACTGGAGGTCACAGGCAGCGCGTCATTGTGATGACCTTCAATAGTGATTTCAAGGTCAGCATACAACGGCGAGGACTTAACGTGTTGGCCCATCCTGGCGATATCCTTAATATTGCTCAAACACTGCAGAGTGGACTCAAAATTTAGCCTACATTTTCCAGTCATTCTTTATGATTTCAATTTGTGACTGCCGAACGTGGATGTATACATAGTTTTGTTTATACGTAAAATAGTTCGCTTTTCGCGGCTTATTGTCTTAAATATAGCAGTGTAAAGTGTCAGAAGTACCAACGATAGACCTACATGTGGTTCAGTGTACAGATGCGTGCACAACGCACTGTGTGTTTTCACGTAAATAAACGTAAATAAAAAAGATAAATGTTTGAACAAAATAACGCATGCTTCCAAATCATCACGTCAAATAACAACCACGTGACCTTTCCTTGTGCATTATCATTTTCTAAGTCGTAAATATTGTATTAGGCTTATCTGCCTAGTGTCATTAACCGAATTTTTAATGAAGTTGTTTAGAACCAATAACGTCGAAACTGTCAAAGCGTGCCAAGAATTATTCGGTTTTCAGTTACCTAAACGCACAACCAAATTTGACATTCAATTTCAAGAGAAGTCACGTTTGACAAAACTGTAACAAACAATAACATTAACAATCTTTTACAGGCCGTCATTCTTACTATATACCAATACCATGTATATTTGTTGAGTTAGTTTACTTAAGTCATAGTTAAGTTTTACATTGTACGAATCGAATTGTTCCGTTTTTCTTAAATAAAGATGTATATCTGCGTTTATTGGTTAATTTTGCAAAAGAGAAGTTAGGTCTATATTATACGTAAACAACAGTAAAATTTCAGGTTTTAGCTGAAACTATACAATAAATAGGATAAGCAATAAGGAAAAGCCAAAAAGGCTGATATTTTACATTGGAATCGACTATACACGTCGGCGAATCGATTCGAATCGGGGAATCGCGAATTAGAATTAGAACCATTGTAAAGAACGTAAACGAACACACACGAACAGACAAAAATACTTTGCTTTACACTGCAATTCAATGACATCTTGCGATGAAGCAGAAATAAATGTCGTAACAAAATAAACACAAATAACAGAATACATTAATAATTACCTGATCGGCGTGACTTTTTCCGATCTGTCGTGTTCTCGTGATTGTTATTAGTGATGTTACGAGTACTCAGTTCGTGCTGATGCTGTAGTTGATTCGATACGGCGGCCGGAGTACTCGAATTACGTGCCGGCGTCATGGACGGGACGTGTCTTCGGTCTCGGTAGCCGACTGGCGCCGACATCGTGTGCCAACCACCGACCACAGACGACCCGACGTCCCTCGAGCGAGGCTCCCGCTTCACCAGAGCCGACACGGCAGGGCTGTACAGCATCCCGAGCCCGGGGGCCGGATCCCCTGAATGTTGGGTGTAACTCTGCCCGCCGAGGATCGGCTGAACCTGGGGCGGAGGTGGCCGGGGTAGATGGAGCTGGAAGTGTGGCGGTTCTACGGGACCACATTGCGACACGGCGAGACAGTGCTGACTGCAACCGAACTGATCGACGTAAAGTTGTGATGCCAGTGACGTCGCTGAGGCCAGGGATGGGGCGCCGCTGCCCGCCGGCACTGGACAGGCGTCCGAGCAGTCTACGGAATCCATCTATATATCAAAGCCGTTTATGTCGGCTCACGGCTTGCAGACTTAGCTTAGCGCCAGCTCGCCAGACGCCACTACTCAAAGCTCCCCGGCTCAACTTCGACTTATTCAAAGTCCACAGCATCGAAATCTGACGCAGATTTTCTCGGCTCTGCCCCGGCGACGGCTTATAGCTGTAAGCAACGCGAAGTCGGGCTGACAGCGGCGCTGAAATCCGGCCGGATTTAGCTGACTAAATCCGACGATCTCATTCGGACCGGGAGAGCTGCGCACGACGGCCACCAGTAGGAGCTCAGCGACTGACAGACAGACAGACCGACTGGCTAAATGACGTGCACAGACCACGCCCATACCGCTATTGATCAACGACGAGTGGGCCGAGTCAGAGCCGCGATGAATATTCATCGATAATCGATGATCGAATGAGAAGAGGCTTGCGTCGCGGGTGGCCTCTCCAGTGAATACTACACACGACGTATAGAGATGAACATACGTATCTGCGTGTGACAGTTACATAGCCGTAATGCTATGAGTTATTTCGCTACGTGCTCTGGAAATCAATTGTGAGCGCAGAGTCCTGTCTCCAAATTCTGCTCATCTTTATCAGTTTATGGACAATGTTATTCATCATAAGTGATACGATATGCTGAAAGAAAACAAAGCAGGCAAATAATAACCATTACCAAAAAGAGAAAAAGGTAATAGTCCTAACGATTAACATACACTAACCGTATAAAACTTCATACATTAAGTTATAGCTGCAATGTTTTTACTGTACGTTAAGCCCGTCGCACATTCTGAAAAAAAAACTGAAACAAAACAGCGAAACAACCTACAACAGTTTTAAGCTTGTTTTGGCCTTATTAGCATATTTTTCAGTATGCGAATAAATATGTTAATAACGCTGAAACAAGCCTAAAACTGTTTCAAGTTGTTTCAGAGTTTTGTTTCAGTTTTATTTCAGAATGTGCGACAGGCTTTATTTACAGACAAACTCTCTTTTTAACAACGCATATAAATATCGATATTTTGCGTTTAACTTTCATTTGACAGTCTTTTTAGTTATTGATATTAAACGCACCTTGATGGACTTTGTCGGACTCGGAGTCTCCAGTCCTCAAGCAACTGAAGTGCCCTATTTTTCCATGTACAGTGACTGATGAGTCACTCAAATATTAAACGTCGGAATATGAATAAAACCTGTTGAAAATGTCCAGTGTTTTAACGCCAAAATGTGTCAACGATGAAATATAACAAAGACCTGAGAAAAACCGAGAGTCCCGAGTAACAGATTGGCAACGCCGTAGTACGCACGTGGTCGGCAGACCGTTAGGCGGCCGCCATTTGCATAGAACAGTTAAGAAATCATTATTAATTGACGTGTTGGAGTGTTAAGTAAGCAAGCGGCCGGGTGTTGTGGGTTTATTGTCGTTGATCAAAGCGTCACATAACGTAGCACAGTCTCCATCGCTTCCACGTTGCCGCTGTTGAAAATCTGCATATTAATGAAGACAGCGTAGGCGGCCGATGTTGCAAGCGGTATTTTAGCGCAGGACGGAGGAGGGGAGAGGGGTGGGACGTCGGACGGGGAAGGGGCGTTTCCTGACTAATTGCGTGTTTCTTTGTGCGGCGTTTGACTACAGCTGTGGTACTGGAGTGACCACGGTGACTTGGGGTGACACCGAGTCGTAGAGGACACAGAGCTTGCAAGTCGGCAAGACACAAAACAAACACCAAGTATCAAAGGCATTTTGTATCGCCTTTTTCGTCACACAATAGCAGCCATGTAATCTATCCATGAAAGTGGAACTCGACAATGCACGTCTCTTGACCAAATCGCATGTAGACACCTGACGCTTGGTCACAGGCAGCGTTCTGCGTTCATGCTCTAATCACATTACGTGGACGAAAATTAAAATATTTTTACTCATAAATCATCTAAATTTCTGGAGAATAACGGCAAAAGGCTGTCACTGAGAACGCGGAAGTAAAACTATGCGACAGCACTGCAGAATGTCAGAAGCTATAAAGCACTGTCACACATGATGTCGAAATGATTGGGTATTTGGGTGTGATGTATCGCCGGCTTAAGATGCCAGTGACGTCATTCGCTTTTGCTGCTGAGGAGTTGAGCAAGGGAGCTGGGAGCAACACGTACGAGAAATAAACAGCAAAAATAACGTTCTATGGATTCGACGATTCGTTTGCTGAGTCAAGTTATACAATACGCGACTTAAGTATTTAACATTTTTGAGGTGAGTGAGTGAACTATTTACTTACTCATAACTTATTTGGTTTATTTTGCAAAGCAGCCTTATGAGACAGGCAGCAGTTAACCTTTTGACGCCCACTGTTGCCACATGGGTACAGCTATAAAGCATCCTGTGCCAGACCGGGTTAAGCCGTCATTTGTAATCTTTAACATCCGGGCACTCTGACGCTCATATGGCAACAGTGGGCGTCAAAGGGTTGCATTTTGACGTCGAAGATCATGTAATCAGCCGAGCTGTCACCACGAAATGATCACGATCGTATTGACTATCACGTCTTGTATCCTTGCATACCGGAAGTCGCTCTCTACGCCGCGTCTTGCGCACGCGCATGCACTCGCAGTGATGATGCGGACAACAATATGGCGCCGGTCGCTCAGTTAGCGAATGAATGAGCGAATGATTCAGCTATGCAGAGGCAGTAAAATGACTTGATGGACCGACAAGCGCGCTCTTTTATCTAATTGAATTAGCACGATGTGTGACGTCACAGCTGTCCCGAGGAACTGCAGGCCATGGAGAATATCAAGGCAGGACCGGTTGCCTACGATTGAATTAATATCCCTGCATTTGCAGGCGCCGTCACTGGCCTGCATTCGTCTCTGTATATAGGTCTACTTAGATGCACATACGTCAACGTTTCAAGCGTGCAAAATCGCATATATTTCGGAGTTGGATTCTGAGAGAAAATATATACCACAAATCGACTTGACGTTGCAATGGTTGGCTTGTTTTCAGTGTTTATTTCGTGTTCGTGTCAGTTCTATATGCTTAATTTTCTTCTTGTTTTTATATTCTCAAGGGGCTATTGTATAGCCTATCTGGTGGCTGCACTCCACCCTTTGGCTTCCCGTTACTATATGTTGCATTGTCTTTCGCTTATTGAATGTTTTCATCTTTTTTCAATTCACTGTGTGTGTACCAAATGTTCAAATAAATAAACGTCCTATTCTGTCGCGGGTCAATTATACTGTACAAATGTGTCTATGCGATGCGTGGCATGCAGAAGGTCGGCCGGCTGCTGGTACACAGCTGGCTGCTGCTGAGGCTACTGATGACGTTGAGGTGGTAATGGTTGATAGGATGATGAGGCTCGTGAGACTGGTTCGCACGTGTAAGGTGATCGTTTGATGTCGCCGCCACCGGCCGGCCGCCGTGCACGACGTGTGTGGTCTGGGGTTGGTCAAGCGTGATGACGTCAACACTGATCATTTCATTAGTCTCACGACGCCAGCATCTTGTACGCGTCACGCCTCAGCGCACTGCCCTGCACCAGACGCCCTGCACGACGGTCTCGTGCTATGTCGGCGTGTTGATGCGTGAAATAACGATGTTTCACTGCAGTGGCGCCACCATACCACCAACAGAAACACCCACAACATCACCAGCACGAACAACGGCAAGGATGAATCCAGGAATTGCAGTTGGTAGGGGCCAAACCCTTCGTCCTTTCCTTCCTCCCCTTTTCCCTTTCTTTCTTCCCCTTCTTTCGTTGCCGTCTCCCTATCCACGTTTCTTTCTGCTCCTCCCTGCACACCCCTCTCACTTCCCTTCCTTCCCTTCCCTCCATTTTTCGCTGTACGCTTAAGCTCTACCATCAGGTACAGCGGTACTGAGCGGAGCCTCTCTGGTTACTATCCGAGCTAAAGATCTTGTCTGACCTCATATACGGCGATATTATGTCGTGTGTGTAGCAGCAGGCCTATGTATAGCTGCAATTTTACAAAGAAGCAGAACCTGAAACCATGCAAAAGTAGAGTTTTAGAATACCATACACAAATTGGAATTTAATGATGCATACACAATATTAGCTTACACGTTACACGTCAAGCTTACCTATACACGTATAGCTTACACGTCAAGGTAAATAATGTATGATCATATAGCTAAAAAAAAACTTAAATAACGACTATTCGTCATGCATTTGGGTGCATAGGACCCCTTGGCTCCCTCGATATCCGCCTCTGTTAACTCACTTAACTGTCAACGGGTCTCTTGTTTTGTCACGTTTATCTTTCGCTATTTTTAGCCAACGACTTTATTCAAATAGACCTCAGTGATCCCCATGTTAGCGGACATCATTAGAGCAGCCGGCGTGACCACCTTGATACGGACAATAATAATATTGTGAGTCTTTCAGCCGAAAAGACTCTATGTGTCCATCTAGCGGCTGGCATAGCTACAAAGCAACGTTTGTGCGTGGGCCGAAACGATGTTTCATTCAGATCTCGGTGTCGTCCGCGACTTAGACGGACCGCCAAAAGTAAGTAATCTAAATGAGACAACATCGGTCATTCTGTCTCTGTGTGTGTTGTTAATTGGAAGCGAGTATCAAGCTGGCAGAGTGATGAATGGTGTCGGATGTCAACTAGCCTGATATAGGTCAGATCACAAACAGTGCTGACCGTCATATCATTACAGTCTCAGCATTATTGTCGTTGTCAATTGCTTTAGACACTCATACCCATTATTGGTCATTTTACCGATGCGCTGATTTTAGATTACCAAGCAGTATACAGAAGAAAACTTTCGAGTCTTTTTGCTGTTTCGAGACTTGGCTTTTAAGTTTTTTCTCATCAGCTTCCTTTCTAGCGCACGACAGCATAGCACATATGCTTAGCGCGCTATATGCTATCGCCCGTCCGCCTGTCTGTCTGTCCGTCAGATGGGTGTATCACAGAAAAATGATTGAAGTTAGGATTATGAAATTTTAACCGTACGGTAGCTCCATCCCTCTAGTTTTTGCTGGGTAAGTTTCATCCAGAAATCTAAGGGGTTCCCCGAGCGGGGGGCGTCAAACAACGGTGGGTGGGAAAAATCAGCCGTTTTCTAGATTTGAGAGTCAATATCTCGCAAACGGTAGCAGATACGGCCAAGGTTACTGCTAATGACTAATAGAAAGTCACATGCATGTCAGCATGTGAGCTTTCGACTGACACCAAGATCAATGACCTTGGATGACCTGGAACTGCTGTAAGGTCAAATTTTGTCGGAATTTCGCGTGATTTCGCGATTTCGGCAGGCAACAACGGCTAAACGAATGAAGATAGACCCGTAATGTCAGCAACGTAATTGTAGCCCATTAAATGTACTTTTCAGCGTTGTATAGATTACGTTGATCACTCAGGGCGTTCCTGCACTAGAGGGCGTCAAACAAGGGAGGGGTGGGAATAACAAGCCATTTTCGAGCTATATGCGTCAATATCTCGAAAACGGTAAGAGATACGTCTATAATTACTATTATTGATTAATAGGAAGTTGCATATGTGCTTTTGATTGACACCAAGATCGATGACCTTGGATGACCCTGAACTGCTATAAGTTCGAATTTTCGGAGAATTTCGCTGGATTTTGCACATTTCGGAGGCAATAACAGCTAAATGGATGAAGATAGACCCGTATTGTCAGCCACAACGTTGAAACCCACTGAATGCACTCTTAAATATTGTGTCCCTTGCGCTGATTTGCCGTACATTTATTCTCTAGAGGCCTTCATACACGTAGTGCTGTCGCGCGCTTACCTTAGCGTCAGGTAGGCTTTCTTGTTAGTATTTTTTCAATAGTGTTTAGCTTTTAGTTTAACCGCTGTCGACTTTTGATGCATTTTCAGTTTTACACATCACAGTTTCACACCGTTGTGATATGTCTGGGAAATGGAACATGCAACAAATTCAAAGAGCTCGTGTATAACTCTGTAATATTGCTATGATATTCAAGTGATGCCCATAAAATACTTATCATTTAACTTTGTAGCTTGCTCACAGATGATTAAGCAGTAGTCAAGTTACTGGCGGAGGCTAGCACAGAATGAGTTTAGTCGCGTCTCCGACGATTGCGACGAACGAAACTGTTTCGTATCATTGCAACCGAGCAAAGAATGGCCGTCGTTGAACGGATCAGCAGTGATTGGCAGCCTGCATTCAGACCACCCGCGTCGCTGCTCGTGCCACACACACGGCATTGCTCAGACCTCCAATGCCGCTGCTGTTATAGTGTGTAGTGACTGCGTGAATAAAGATGTCGAGTTATGATAAGTCTGTGGCAATTAACTGTTTGTGACGGCAAAGACAAATGTATTTTCAATGTTACTGTGATAGTTAAAAGGTCAAGCTATTTCAAAAAAATATTCAAATGGCTATACAGAGGTTGGCATAAGGGGAGGGGGGGAGTCGACATTAAAATGGTGAATGGCAAAACGGAAACGGTAATAATGGCAAGGACAACGAAAAATGTCTAAACGCAGTTTCCACGAAAAGTATACCAAGACTGCATCTGACAGTAAAAGTAAAAAGTAAAGTCCTTTCCCGAGCCTTAAGGCCCATAGGGCGGCACTGATCTCCGTTTCATAGCCGTCAGCCGGACACCAGCTGAAGCCGCAAGACCACGGATACATGGCCAGTGCATCGCGTGGTATGCCCGTTTACTCCTGAGCTTTCGCTGGTACTCATTAACCGACCGCGGAGCGATGGCACACTGAGTTGGCGTTGGTAAGCTTACACACTACACAGCAGCCGTTGGTGGGATTCGAACCCGCGACCTCGCGGTCGCAAGTCCGGCATCGTACCACTCGGCCACCGCGTACCTGTATCTGACAGTATGATTTAAATAAAATAACACGCGCCTTTTTGTAAAAATCACGACAAAAATGAATGCAACCATTTTTGAATGTGTCCGTGGCTCTATCTGCATGGTATACAATTTCCGCCGAAAGTCGGAAATTTCATACATCGTGCATTCGTGCTCGCATTACCACGCGTATCTCCGTCAATTTTGGGCCGAACCGCATGGCCTTATTATGGGAAAATCATCACAGATGAGCAGGTTTATCTAATTATCTTGCTTTTGCGATATCTTCTGCTTTGAGTAACGGCGGTGCCATTTTGGCTAAGATGACCATGAAGGTCACTCAATTCCACCATGCAGAATAATGGACCACATACGATTTACTATTCGTGTTCCATAGTAACTATACGGTCCTATCTTACTTCGTTTCGTAGATACAGCGAGTTATTGGCCAGAAATAGGCCTAGTCAACAGAAAGCTTACTTAACTTAATGCATTGCAGAGTTATGTTCACTTATGGTGATCTACACTGTGTTCAGAAAAAAAACACCCACTCACATTTTCTTTCATATCTCCACGTGGATTTAAACAAAATTTGCAGTGAATATACACAAGGAAAGGTAGATTCTGACAATGTAGAAATTAGATATTCATTGCGGCCGATGACGTCATATTTATCTGGCTAAAGTTAGAGCGAGTTTACAGCGCGCAATAAGCAATGAGCCCATATTCTCATTTTTTGCGAGTACAGGGTACTTGCTGGTGTGCAGATGCAGTCGTATCATGTATTATGTGGTGGAATTTAAGACAATTTAACATTAAACAACTTTTCATTCATAAACCGGATTAAGTTCGATCACCACTGATGCGAGATAATGTTACAGCAACTGAATGTCGTAGGTGACTCATGCAAATAAATCCACACTTGTGTTAAACAGAAAGGCGCATATTTTGAGCACAAGTTGACATTTCAATTCACCAGTGACTAAGTAATATTCTTTTTGACGTATGTTAAATAGCTGATTATTATTAATTATCAGTCGTTGAATTGTGCTGTGAAATAAGGCTGTGTTCTGTCTGTAGGTCCTTATTTACAAACGTTTACAAATGTGACGTCATAATGAC
>Ga0056114_1000970_pt1 | contig 11894 bp, 5 predicted proteins | sample WorMetHERISLAND1_FD_77005 | JGI IMG/M metagenome (GOLD analysis project Ga0056114, IMG submission 77005) | Marine gutless worms symbiont microbial communities from Max Planck institute for Marine Microbiology, Germany - Olavius loisae HERON... ...
CCGAACTGTCATATGGACAATTTAGGCGTTCACTTAAGACATTTTTATTTGGGCAGTAGGGTCACCGGCGCAGTGTGACCACTGTTAACTGCGCCCTATAAGAACACTTACTTACTTACTTATCAACCCCTAAATAGTTAAATACTACGGTGAACGTGAACTTGAACAAGTTTATATCAATAACACAAGGTTAGTAAGTAGATAACTTTGGTAGATAATCATTGCAAACTCACAATGATTACCAGTTCCATCATTACACTCATGACATGCCGGGACAAATGCTGGAGGCCGAGGCCGAGGACAATTCTTCCAGGCCGAGTCCAAGGCCGAGGACAAAATTTTGGCCTCGAGGCAGCTTGTTCTCGATGACTTAACATCACTGGTCTCAGCGACTGTCAGTACGTCTCTAGCGGTATAAGATAATGGAATGTCAAGTTCTTTCACAAATTTTCACCTAAAGTCGACTGCATCGGCGGACACGTGATTCGCTTGCGACAGCTGGCGTTCTTAGTTCTTCGCCCCATTCCTAAAGTGCAAAAACGCGCGTTCTTACCGTTCATGCGTGCCGCTTTGTTCAGTAATTCAACGAATTCAATGTAGTTACTCTTCATCTTCTTTCCAGTCTCACTGCGCCATTCTTGCCACGCCCACATAAGCTCCTCCCAGTCACGTGACTTAGCCATTATTCGCGTTACGTCTGCATATCAAAGCATTATTAATAACAATAATATTACCATTATAACTATAAACTTCTAAACTACTACTATTGCTGCTGCTGCTCCCACTAGGCCTACCATACAACTATAAACCTTAACTAAAATAATATAAGTTTAGGCCTATTGAAACTTGCTAAGAACTGAAGTGACAAGGTAGGGCCTACGTGTTGTTACGTTACCTAATATAGGCTTATAGCAGTCAGAAATTAAAAATTCTCACTTCGAGCGAGTGACATGTTTAGACAACACATCATGGCCAAACAGCAAGATAGCAGTACTTATAGGTAACGTCACTTCTATAAAGGATGCTACTGGTATAGTGACTACTTAAAATAGGAATTTGCATACGGCTATTTATCGCTATACACCGTGTCTCAAAGAAACAAGCAAAAGTGGAAGTTTGACATAGTTATAACAAAACAATTTTGCTTGTTTTTTGAGACACGGTGTAGAAATACCCTATAGGCTATTACTGTTTATCGATCAGTTGTCAGTCTGCAATGTCATACAGTGTCGCAACTCGTAAGTAAAAAATTCGGTTGGGTTGGGAAGGGGAACTTATAAAGTCCACGTAAAACGAAATAGTTCATATATACATCATTACTAGGCTTAGTAAATACGCTGTGTCGAAAAAAAACGCACATGAATTGATTTTACGATTCGATACGATACGATAGGAGAGTTTAACGTGGACTCAGAAGCTGAGTGTATTCAGCTTAATCTAGCACACGCAGTCAGAAAAAAATATAAAAGAAGAAACTAAATTAGCCTACTAAAACAAGCAAACGCCGGTGCCAAGTTAGTTCAGTACAGGTTGAAAGATCCGTGAAGGCAGTCCGGGAGGAATCAGAGTGACTGAGGAAAGGATTTGTGAAAGAGATGAGTTTTATTAAGTCAATTTAGACAGATTTTCACCGGCAGATTGCCAATTAGGAAACGCACTGTGTGTGGAATATAGACTTCCAAGTCACCCACAAGGTAGGCCTACGTGTTGTTACGTTACGCTTAGTGGAAGTTGAGTCAAAAATTAAAAATTCACACTTCGAGCGAATGACATGTTCAGGCCAAACAGCAATATAGCAGTACTCTGACAGGTACCACAAAACTACCAGTCAGGCGCTAATAAAGTCTACGACCGTTATGCAGACAAAGAACTTGCAAGACGAATGTGTGCCACTTGACTTTCGACTCGTCGACGACAGACAAATTGCACACAACTGCTGCTTCAGTCGCTCTCTGCTGCAATGTGACCCAGATTTTACAGGCAAACTGTACGATATACGGTCAGAGAGTTTAACGTGGACTGAAAACCAACCAACCAACCTGACTACGACTACCTACATAACCTGATCTCTGTTATGTCTGGCCTAGAACCCGCTCGTTATCCGTTGTCACCGTAGCTCGACCACCTGTATCTTCCTCATTACAAATCGCCAACCGCTGTTTTAGATATGCATCACCTCACCTTTGGAATCAGCTCCCTTCTTCTTTACGTAAACCTCATTCTGTTCACTCTCCTCCTGGTCCACCTCATCCTACGCATATCACCTCATCACAGTCACCACCTTCGCTCTCACCTTCTATCACTCCCTCGACCTTTAACTCCAGACCTAAAACTTTCTCTTTCACAAATCCTTTGCTCCATAGTCTAGTTCCATTTGGACTGCATTCACGGATCTCAGACTTGGACGGGACTAAGTGGGCACTGGCGTTTGTTTGTTTTAATTTCTTCTATATATTTTTCTTTGTTTTTGGTTACGTGTGCCAGAATAAGTACGAAATGTCAATTGCACTGGTTTGTTTTTTTTACAATAAAATATATAAAAATACGGATAAGCAAACATGCAACTACATGGTTTACACGCAAATCAAATATTCCAAATATAATAAGGTCAACTCGGTTGAGATCTGGACAACTTGAGGAATTTGACAAATAAAGGGCCAACTTTTCCCATCACCTCACGCGCGGGGAATCAAACAAGCCGCATTTAATTAATTACTCTTACTTATTTGATTTTTTACTTACTTGCAAAATCAGCAGTTCGTCAAAAACTAGACATCAAAGACGGAGTTACACTGACCTGGACTTAAGATGTAGCATTTATTTTCATTCTTTGTTCCAACGTCCGAGGAACGGTTACACAGTTTTGCTGTGCTGTATATTGTTTGCATCTCACTCCGTAGCTTCTCGGCCTTCAACGTGAATAAGCTTATCAACTATTTCATGGCAATGGGTTGTAATTAAAGGATTTATCACCAAACAGTCAGTGGATAAACAATAAAATAAACGCAGTATTTTTCGATAATTTTCTACATTTCTTTTCTCTCACAACACTTGAAACTAAAATGGTTACAAATCGTGTATTTCATAACTCTAAGACTGATAAGTGAAATAAGAAAACTCAGCTGTCGCTAACGAACCACGCCATGCTTAGGCCTACGCAAGCGTTGTGACGTTTATACAAGGTTCCATGGCTGCGAACAGTACTCTAAATGTAGTGTATGCATCTGCTCTAGATGGTAACCGGTACATCACACCGGCAGGAGCACATCACGGCGACAATACGTTACGCCGGTTATCGGCGCCTCGGCACATAATCTTTGAGACGGCGCTGGTAGAACGGATCGAATGTCAGTTCAAGGATATCTTTGTGCCGCGCTCGACCACAGAAAACACGATAATGCCGCGCTGGCTACAACATGTACTTCGTGATACGAGTCTATACGTTCGCTGGCACCAACTGAGCGGAACGACCTTCCATCTTAACTGAAAGCTGCAGTGTAATTCTCGTTAACGAAAACGAAAACAACAAAAACTTAAAACGGCTTCTTGAAATCATTTTAAACCGTTCTGATTATCTAAGAGAGCGTGGCAAGACGCGCGTCAAACTGTGCCAGCCTTGGACAGATGTTTGTTTACAAGAAAAGAGATCGAAGTACTCACGTTGGTCACTTGAACAAAACAAAAACAGCGTCCTGTGAGTTGATTATCCGTGGAATAGGAATGCAAACAAGTCACTTATACTAATCCTATCATATTTTCTGTTTTCATGTCTATACAAGACGGTCAGCGTTAGTCAGGCCGTGAAGCCAAAAAAACGAAAACTGAAACCAGAACGAAAATGAAAATATTTCGAAACGGAAATGGCACTGACTGTGGTTCAAGTTGCCTTCCTGAGCGAGCGCGCTCGTCGCTGGCGCCTCTTGGAAGTTTGTTTAAGAGGCGCCCGACCACAGGCTGGCATTTTACTGATTTACTGGCTGACTGAGTAACAGAGGGGGGGGGGAGGTACTGACCTTAAGCACTTCATCAACGGACAGAACGGCGATGCCCAAGTCGGTCAGCGTCGACAGCTGGCGAGTGAGGTTTGCATCGGTCAAATTCTTCCAGTTAAACTGCGATATGTTTTCATACGTCCACTTCGTGAACTCAGTTTTGCGTTTGCTGGCCTCTATCTGCACACGTAAACAGCAAAGGCCGTGGTTAAACCCATATTCTCTCGTCACCTCCCACGATCCCCCCCCCCAAAAAAAATAACAACTTTCAGGACTATGCCGGCTCAAAACTTTCAAAACACTGTCATCCCAAGCTACGGGGCAAAGTGCACGGCCAAACATTCGTCAACTCTGTTAAAACTAACCAGAAGCTGGTTGTTGTGTCGAGTGATGTTGACGTTAAAGTTCCAACTGGCGTTGATAAACTCGAAGTAGCAGCGCTCGGCGAGCGAATAGTAGTTTTCCAGCCATTCTCTCACCGCCTGCTCTTCGTCAACCGCGCGGACGACCGTCCGACACATCTGAACGGCGAAAAACGCCGACAGGACGACGGCGACGAGTGGACATCGCCTTAACGGCGTCGCCGGTCGCATCATCTCCCTGCAACAGGTCACGACCGTCGTGTATTAACGTGAACAAGAAGCTCCGCTATCGCTGACAAACCGCGCGATGTTTGCATGCACGACTCACTCCGTTTCATCTCCTCCACTAGCGAGGCTTATACATGTATTTTATAATCCGTACAGCTTGTACTTGGCCAAACAGTTAATTACAAGATTCTTAGATTCGTCGTTAACCCACTGTTGTCATGCGGGTACAGCTTTAGGCATCCTGTGCCAGACCGGGTTAAGCCGTCATTTGTAATTTTTGACATCTGGGCTCAGCACTGAGCGTCAGAGTGCCCAGATGTCAAAAATGTCAAATATATGTATATGCCAAAAATTATTTTTTTTAAATTATAAATGACGGCTTAATCCGGTCTGGCATTTCTATGGCACATTAACGTAAAGAGTCACTAGGCGCTGTCGGTAAGGTCTCTTCTGACATTTGCAGTCTAAAGTCTATCGTTTTCGTTTCTTCCACATAGGCTTACAGCAACCTATATCACGCCGACTACATGTATACTGTTGCGGTGCCTGATTATAAACAGAAACCTGTGATCGGATTGACTTCAACTTGGCAGAGTATAAGTACTGCGGTATAGCGCATGCATTAGAGACATTAGTGGATGCGCTATACCAATGTATATTGAACTGAACTGAACTGAACAGTTTCAAAGGTCAAAGTCCAAGGTCACGGACTAATCGCTATATGGTCGTGGACCAGTATTCTTCTAAGTTTCGTTTTGACAAGCAAAGACCTCTATAGTACTGTGTGGCAGTAACCGTAGACTGTATGACAGAATTCACAGACAATAACTAAATAAATAAACGAAAATAAATAAAATTGCGACCAGGACCGCGTAGAATTCGCGTGAAATGCGTGGTGGTTGCTCGATAGTCCGAAGGTTTGATAGCCCGAAAGTCAGATAGTCTGCCAAGACTATGGTTAGGGTTAGGGTTAGGTTAGTGGTCGGACTATCTGACTTTCGGACTATCGAACCTTCGGACTGTCGGCACACAATCGAATTGCGTAAGCAGCAGTCACGAACGCGCCTTCAAACGCGTTACACAGAGGTGTTAAACTGTTCAAACTAGACTAATCGTCTGGCAATACAACCAACAGAGTTATAAGCATAGCCGAAGGCTATAAATAACGGCCAAATGGCAGTGGCAGACGTATCGTGGTTGGCCACGGCTTCATTTCGGTGGCAACGCGATGCAATGTAATTGATGACCACTCTACTATAAACTGCATCGCTCGTTAAATTATTACTATGACCCTTCTGTCTAGGAGGACCCCGTATTGTAGTCCCTAGTCTGTCCGTCTGTCCGTCTCAGTCACATATGTGCTACGTGTGCTAGATTAAGCTGTATACTCAGCTTTTGAGTCCACGTTAAACTCTTCTATCGTATCGTATCGTATCATGTCGCCAGCATTGTCTCAAAACGGCTAAATTTTCCATCAAAATTCTTTCATCATCATTCGTGACCAAAATACAGAGGACGTGTGAAAAGTCGCATTTTCAGCCAATTCGTCACCGTAGGTCGGGAATGGTGCAGAGACATAGTTGCAATGGAAGAATAACAAGTGTATCATCCCCATGGTCGTTACGATATTAGATCACCACCTCCTATGGCAAGAGATTGTTGCATAGTGACTATAACAGTGGCTCCTTCTGGCGAATGTAAATTAAGCGTCGATATTGGCGACAGACAAACAGACGGGCGGACAACATCATCGTTTAAAGCCTCCTCCCAATACGTGGGGCCGTTGAAGCGGAAACAGTGCACGATCTATCAAACCGTGTGACTTTCGATGATCTCAACTGACCTTCAAAGTTCAAAGGTCAAAGGTCATCGCTACTGCTTTTTGACAGCTGAACTTTCTGGTAAAATTGACGCCTTCTTGGTAAGAGCACATCGTTATGGCTTAGCAGCTAATATTTTAACAATATCTGAACTTTTTGACAGTGTTGCGCAGGATTTTTCAGCAAAATTCAATCGCCTGACCACTGTCTTCATTACCTGAGAGGAAACCTCGAGCCTATAGCATTACGCCCTCGTGGACATCAGTTCCAGCTTCTCACGTGTGTTTATAGGCTTTTAAAATGTTCTTTTGTCAACCATTGTCTTTTTAGGTTTGTCTAGTTCTCAGTTGTGTTTTATGCATTTACGTTTGTTTTTATGCAAGAAAGATTTACTTACTTACTTACATGGAAACTAATTGCCTAACTGTTAGAACGGTCCTTAAGTTAGGCCTATTGTCTTATCGCGCCTTATGCCGTAGTAGAGCTACGCTTTCGCAAGCATCGCGGCGTCTAAGCTATAATACTCCAGCCATTCTGATAATGCATGCCTATATAATTTTATACGATATGACAGGATAGGCCTACAATAAACTTTAACGTGTGCTGAGGTACCTTATCTTAAGCCTTCCTTACCAATACGATATCACGCTCACGCTCACGCTCGAAGTTGGGTAGGTACAGACTCTTGTGACGCTGTGTGACGTTGGGAGAGGGGAGAGCGGGGCTGAGGGAGTCGACCCATTGTGTGACGTCAGTGAACTGCCAGTGCAGTTGTTGGCCGTATGACAACGTGCAAAAATACTTGTGTTTTTGACTGATAACAAATTGACAGAAAGACATTTAAAATAAATGTCTTTCTGTCAATTTGTCATCAGTCAAAAACACAAATATTTTTGCATGCTGTCATACGGCCAGTCACTGCAATGGCAGTTCACTGACGCCACACAAAATGTCTTCATAAGTTTTTGTATCACCGTGTGACAATGTGACGACTGGGGAGGGGGTAAATTTCGGCATTAAAGTGAGTGGCGTCATTATACTCAGCTTTCGAGTCCACGTTAAACTCTTCTATCGTATCGTATCGTATGGACGTCCCCTATTTAGGCATAAAGATGAATGACTTCCAGCAATGAAGATAAAAATAGCATATACACACGTTACAGAGAAGCATTATACCAGTGTTCGGTTGTGTAGTATTCAGTTGTTGTCTTTTTCATAAAAGCAACTCGGTAAATGTATCCCGAAATGTAAGCACTCCTGGAGCACTCGATCCAGTCCACATCCGACTGCTATGTTCGCCTATTTGTCTTCTGTCCATGCCTTTAGAGCTAACATAGCGATTTCAATATCAATGGCGCCTACCAATACGCTGTAGCATCCATCATAGGCAACTACGTTAACAGCGCACTGCACAGTTTACATGCTATGAATTTATCCGCCATTTGGTTAGCTGTGTTATAGCCATAGGCCTATAAGCAATAGCAAGTTAAACTCACTATAAGTGGCACTCATAGGCTATGGGCCGCTGTGCATATTGTTCAGATTATTATTGTGGTTTCTGAATGCTGTTTTCCTTCCTATACATAAAATGTTGTTACGAAACTCCACTATTATGCAGGAATCTTTTTTCTGGATCACCACGCAATTCCTAAACAATTCTAAGTTCATACAAGTAACGTCAGCTGCTGTTACATGTCTGTCGTCTGTTGCGGAAATAGTAATTGCCTTTATAAGAACTAATCTTTCAATAAATCCCCCAGGCAGTACGAAGTAGGCTACTGCAAACTGTTTTCCCAGATCACCCAACCTAGACATTGTCTACATCATCTCCTCCTTCCAAGACATCTGCACACTGCCGTTATATAGTCTTCGGAAAAGACGGCACTACTACCAGTTATCTCAAGTTGAATATTCACAGTCTAAAAACAGTTTTATTAATTGATGTCTATTCAAAGTCAGATGATTACGTGCCTGTTATGATGATTATGCTGACGCGACGATGACTTCGGTTGAACCGAATTCATAGTCACGTCAATCGGTTGACTGATTATGGCGATAATACTTTCCGCATGTCTGATGTTTCACTTTTTGTTGCTTCTTAGTATGTATTTCATCGTTACACGTTTAAATGTTTTTAACTACTCGTGTCACAGTGTGCGTGTGCTATGCTGAATTAAACGGCTACTTACTTACTTACTTAATGAATGCAAACAGAAACACACGAAATAGGGCGACGCTTGCAGCATGCATCGCGCGGTTTGTCAGCTCCTTTGTTTACATTCACATATCAAACGTGAACTAACATTATGAGAGTGACACTCGGCTCGGGAATTAATCTTCGTCCCAATCCTGCATCAAAATTCTGACCCCATCGCCAACCCCCTACGACCACACCCCTTCCTCCAAACTGGGGGCTCACAACCCCGAGTCAAAAACTTGCACAAACTTATACACTGTACTGCCTGTTTGAGAACATTCTCGATCCGTCGTGCTTGCGTGGCAAAGTTCTCAGGCATTTACCATTCTGGACGCAAAAGATTAATCGTATAATATTTTGCAATTAGGCTAGTTATAATCAGTATCGAAATCGGTTAACGTTTACGAAATCCATCTTGTAAATAATAGACTGAGTCCAGTTTTTGAACGTTCATTAGGCACGTTGAAACATGATGAATTTACACGGACCGTCGGTGTTACGTCCCAGAGAATGCATCAGTCGTGCCGTATCGATACTGCAGCTTACATGTAGATGATTTGGTGAGTGACAGGATTCTAGTTGTACGGCGGTTCCGTCTGAGCCTGTTTCGACCGACTGTCTGTCTCTGTGGCTGATCAGTCAGTCTGGACTGGACTCTTCGTCTAACAGGTTACGTGATCCTGACATTGACAGAGTCGGTTTCAAGCGCAAGCTTAGGTCGGGCGCGCGTGTTTGCGACGTTCTGAAGCAACCAGCACATTAGAAGAAGTTCTATACGATTATGCGCTATTTAGATCGACGTTTAACTTACTTAGCGGCAGAGCGATTCCGTCGCCGTCCAAGACACACAACAGAAGTGCCGACGGAAGCGTGTCGAGTGTCGACAAACTTTGCGTTCAACGTTGATATTACACAGATTAGAGTAAGATCGTAGCATCAGTTCGCCAAACTAGTCCACTATTCTAATTTCTAATTACCCTCAGTTGTAAGCTTATTGAGACTCGAATTGACGAATACACACAGTGGCTCAGAGGTTAAACATGAAGCCAAGCTGTCGCTAGGATAGCTGACTCTACTGCCTCACAGCAGATTATCTAGTAATTAGCGATTGTTGCTAAATAATCAAAAAAATAATCCAGCTGTTTTCGAGATATCGCGCTCTAGCGTATTGGGGTCACGAATTTGACCTGTCAGGGTCATGCGACGTTATCGATCACATGTCCATTTGATTTCCCGTAGGCCATTTCCTATTGGACCTCTATCTCTAACGGTTTCCGTGATATTCAATGGCGAATGTGACGCAATGGTTGATGTGACCTTGATGCGACCTCTAAACAAAGGTCAAGGTCATCAAGGTACCAATCGATTTGTCATATGCGACTTGCGACTTCCTATAGGTTGTAAATAGTAACTTTTGCTCTAGGACGCACCGTTTAGCCACAATACATGTACATACAGACGACATACGACGACAGACGACAGACCACAGACGACGGCGACAGACGGACGGGCGCAACACAGTAGCATAAGTGCGACCGTTAGTATTGTAGGCTAAAAATAAGGGGCACACTTGAATCCCCCAACAAGGTCCAGGGGCGTAGCCATAGGGTGGCAGTAGTGATATAGTTTCTGCAGTATTACATTGAAATTCAGACAATTCTAAGCTGAATTTTCATTTGTTTACTGCGCGTCAGCTGTGCTACGCGAGAGAAGATGGTCTTGACTGTTTGTCCGTCCGTCTGTCTGTCGATTACGTTGTGACATAATTTCTAGTTTGAAAAACAGACCTACGATCATGCGGGAAATACACGCTCTAATACGTTGTAGCGTCTATTATCAATAAAGTCGTCGACGTGCTTGATGATCGGTGTTAAAGGGTTAAGTTTTCAATATATCCGCGATGAATTCTGTTACATATCGCACGACTCGACTTTGACTTTGCGTCAGTTAGGTACGACGTTCGATATGTAAGCGACAAACAAGTTTTCTCCATAACTCAATTGCACTGCGTGGCTGCTACTAGAGAATTAGCCTGACAGTAGTAGGCCTATACATGGTAGCCCTAAAAGTAAGCCAGGAACTTTGGTTCATATCTTCGCCAAATATTGATTGATTTTTCAGATTTGTATTTAGAAAGGTAGTGTAGTGACGCAGTTGAGGTGTGGCGGTATGTTTAGTAACCGCTTTATAAAATTTTTTCCATAGAATGTGCCCGTGATTGAAAAAAATTTGAAGATCGGTCAGTATTTGGCAAACACATGGACAAAAGTTTCCGGCTTACTTTTTGGGCCATCCTATGTACGTATGATATTGCTGAACACGTGAAGTCGCCACCAAAGGGCACCATTGTATGGAATGTGGGGGCACGCACGTGCCCGTTTTTCTGAAAAATTGGTGGGCCCGGGGGGGGGGGTACCGGACAGCGCTAAAGTAAACGAAGTGCTGATGCTAAAAGTACGTTAATAAACCAAACTTTCCAGATAATAGGGCCTAACTTAATAACGACTAACTGCTTAACGGCTGAGCATCACCAAAAATGTCAAGATATTATCAATGGTTGACATTGACAAACATAACAGTTTAATGATGCAAAACAATGTTTTTTTACACAAAATGTTCAGATTCAGAAGTGTCCACCACCAGCTTTAACACATGCTCGTAGTCTTATGGTAAAACTCAGCACTGCCTTGTTGATTAAGTTCTGTGTCATTGACTCATCCCAGATTGACTGCAGGGCATCCACCAGCTCGTCGATGCTTTTCGGCTTCAGCTGAAACATATGTGGTATCACTCTAGCATTATGTCCCCAGACATAACAGTCCAGTGGATTCAGGTCAGGAGAGCTCGGTGGTATTCTCGCCGATACTTCAGCGGACAGTGATCGCGGAATAAGGCCAGCAGAATCGATGCAGGACCAAGGCCAAAATGCTCAAGGACAATCTTTTCTGCATTTAACACCCCATTAGGGGTGGCCGTCCGAATTTCGTAATAGCGATTAGCTGTGAGCAAACTACAGTGGTTGATATATTTGCCAGTGATAGAATTTTGACGGTACGTTTAACCGTTTTCACACAATACTATCACGATGCGACGGACGGGCGGACGGGATTGTTATATAGCAGTAGGCCTATCGCGCGTTTCATACATGATGAATGAATTTTGCAGTCGCGCGATAAAAACAAGAAAGCCGTGCTGCCGCAAGGAAACCGCGCGATGCCGCAAGTATTCTTTTCGGTTGAAGTACGTCAACAACATTCCTTACAAGTATAAGACTAGCCGTGCTTCGAAAGCCACG
>Ga0056114_1000971_pt1 | contig 11893 bp, 8 predicted proteins | sample WorMetHERISLAND1_FD_77005 | JGI IMG/M metagenome (GOLD analysis project Ga0056114, IMG submission 77005) | Marine gutless worms symbiont microbial communities from Max Planck institute for Marine Microbiology, Germany - Olavius loisae HERON... ...
CGCGTTGATCAGCTGATTCGCCTTCCGACACGCTTGGCGGTACTCAGACCGATCAGCCTCTGCGCCAGTCGTGCGCCAGCGCCGTTCAAGGCGACGACGGGAGCGCTTCGCGGCGATGGCTTCATAGAGAGCAAACAAGTGAACATAACAAATTCTCATAGCTTTGATATTTATTCAGGAATTCTTTAATGAGAATGCGCTATCTAAATTTACACTTTACTTTACCTAAATACTTAGCAAACTATTTTTTGAATTACAGAATACTTCGAGTTTTACACGTGCATTTTGCATCTGCATATACAGGGCGAGTCTTTATGATAAAGAAAGAAGAGAGCAGAAGCGATCACGTGATTTAGTTTGATGGGTCGGTATGTAAAGAATGCGGTTATTACGGCCGGTGACGTCATAGCAGGTGCGCTCTGGCGGTGCTTACAGTGGACGTCGACGATGGTTTCGGTGATGTTGGACGCTAGGCCAGGCACGGTCGCCACGCATCTCAGCCGGCTGCCGTCGTCGTCGGCCGACAGTACCAAACCACCGTTGGACCCGGCCCGTCGCTCGGTCCTCGTCAGCAGTATCCGCAGCCCCGGCTGACCGTGCATAGTGAGCCGAGTGTCGAGGCGTGTTGACGACGTCAGGTCTCGCTCGTTGACGTAGAGAAGGAGTGACGGACCAGGGTAGCCGCCGACGGCCACGCAGCGCACGTATCTCTTCTCACCGTCAACGAACTGTACCCGGCCCGCCGTCGACACTGACCGGCCCCACTCGACAGGCTCCTCATCCACCATCGCCGGTCTATCTTCGACCGTCAGATAGATCTGTCTCACCGGCGCTGCAGCCATCAACAACACCAACAGACAGTGCTTTACGCTATTACATGGCCCTCCCTATAGGAGGCTGCATTAAGTACGTCTGTCCGTTTGTCAAACGCTGATAATTAACAGTGACAAAAGCTAAAACTCCAATATCTCTGAAACGCGGCAAGATGTGACCAAGGTTACTATTGAGGACCAATAGGAAGTCACATACGTGCTATCGATGGATGGTGCCAAAATCGGCGACCTTGTGTGACTTTGAAAAGCCACTATGCACTGTTTCAAAACGCGTGCGTCAAGGTGTTGCTACTTATTTAAACAGCTTCGCATTCAATCGGCTTATAGGCACTGAAGTACCTTATGTTAGCTAGGCCGAGGCTATAACGGTCTTGACCGTTTGTAAGCTAAAGCAGATAACAATAAAAGAGTCATTGGTTGCAAGCAAAAACACGCTGTATAAGTAAGTAAGTAACAGTACACGCGGTATTGCTATAGTATGTCGTCTGTCTGTCCGTCTCTCCGTTTGTCTGTCCGACTGTAACGCTCGTGGAATCCGATGACATGCACCGAGATAGTCGGAAAGTAATTTCACGGATTAATGCGGTAATCCTTCCCCTACTTGGGGATCCTAATGTGGTCCGAAAATTCGAAAGATAATTTTGTTAAATTTGGGGCGAACTAAGGTGGAGTAGGTAAAAAACCACGTATTTGCCTGTAACTCGTCACATTCTTTGGAACGATCACCGTAATTTCAGGGCTGATAAGTGATAAGCCTATGCTTTCTTCACTCTGCAGACCCCAACATCATAGATCTACTCCGAAGGAACACCCGCAATTTTGGCCAGAATAAGGATAAAGGTTAAAAATTGTTAAATCCATGTTCCCTGTTAAGTTCGTAAAGAAAATTTATCTCAGAACTACGGGGTGTCGCTTGCCATATGGGATCACACAATGTTACCTGCCACCCGACACAAGCGAACATCTTAACCCCAGCCTTAACCCCAGCCTCTAAAGGCTGGTACTCGATTTACCTAACCCGGAGGGATGGAAAGCTGAGTTGACCGGAGCGCAGGTAGAGTAGGGTAGAGTAGATAACACGAGGTACCATATTAGTTATTTATGGAGTTTTACATTAACGTCTGCTCTAGGCATTTTTGTCGCACAGATACTGATTTTGTTACCTCTATCGGTATAGTCCCCGCTATTAATAGGCGGGCTAAAACCTAAAAAAATCCGCCATGTCTCTTAACTGATCAACTTTAGGCAACCAGCGGCCGGTGCTGCCCGCCAGAACCCATCTATAGTATTTACCCATGCCGCATTATACGCCTAAAACCTACGTATTTACGTAAAATGTATAATTTTGCCGATATTTGAACGATAACTGCACGAAAAAAACAGAAAACAGCCCAAAATCTACGCGTTTTCGCTGGTGAGATGTATATGTAGCCTATATGTATTGGGGACCATTTTGGTGTTAGTTGATGTAAAACAACCCACTTTTCAGGAAGATGTGCGCGATAAATAATTTTTACATTTACATTCCCAGTGACATTTTGATCTCAAAATTACTTCACCATTCACCAGTGTAAGGCGTAGCCTCCCAATAAAATGTGATCTTTCTACGGCGTTCCAATACTGAGTAAACAGACAGACAAATGTCGCAAAAATTACACATTTCGCTGGTAAAATGTATTCGAAGTCAGGTGTGTAATAGACCGCGGTGATCATTGTGGTTTTGGTTTGATGTAAATCGATCCACTTTTTCACGAAGAATATGCGACAAAACGATTTTACATTTTCGTTCTAAGTGACCTTAACCTTTGACCTTTTGACCTGTAATTTCCTTCCCTGGTTACGCGTTTCCAGGGTCATGTCTCCATCAAATTTGAAGTTTCTACGACTTTCTGATTTTGAGTAAATTGTAAGCACGGGACAGACAGACGGACAGACGGACGAGGTGCAATGCTTAATGCGGTCTGTTATGGAGGGCTGCATAATAATACAGCTGTCTAGGTGGGCGGTAAATCGTTCATGCAATTGTGAACATAACGCGACTGCAAGATTCCTCCTGTGAACTGTGAGACATGACGTGTAGTGGTGTGAGGGAAGACGAGTTACGATGCGTATCCTGTATGCTGTCGGGTGGATGGCTGGACGTGTCTGTCAGAAATCCCGCGAGGCTCGCCTGAGCAGAGCAGTAGACTTCACAGCGTAAAAAAGCCAACCGTTAACGTGTTCCCCGATGTCATTATTATCTGTCCATATGACAGCGCTCGTGATAAACGAAATGTTCGAGTCCGCGTGGACACGAACTCGACCGTCTGTGCAGGAAACGGACATAAGACCCCCCTTCCCCTCTCAGTTAAAGCCTCCGACACAGTCCCTCCTGACTGTCCAGGTTGATTTGTCTAGGGTGTATTCAAGCAGTAGTTTTTGAGGAGCAATTCCCTGCATTGCACGACTTTCATACTGCAGCTGCTTCCACCGATTGCAAGCGCACGTCTAACCTGTTTATCTACACTACAGCATAGGTTATACGCCAGCGTCTGGCGACTTTTGTATTGCAATAGCAAAAAAGTTGACCGTTAAAAACAAATATAACAAGCAGGTACACTGCCAGGTGACCGCTGCGACATGCGGAACTCCCGGATAATTACAGATTACAGATTAGCACGAAACGAGGCATTTTCGCTGATGAAATGTATTAGACGATACGCGTAGAATGGTACGTTGATTGGTCTTGGTTTGAAATAAATCGATCCACTTTTGACGAAGGTATGCGCGGAAAACCATTTTTACATTTCATTTTCGTTCCCAGTGACCTTGACCTTTAACTTTTAGACCTCATATATGCTTTCGTAGTTACTCTTGTCCATGCAGCGCTATGTTTACAATAAATTATAGTTTCTACGGGATTTCCTGCTGAAGACGGGGCGGCGGACCGGACCGGGGGACGGACGGACGACAGACGGACGTGGTGCAACACTTGATGCGGCTCCTAGGGGGGGCGCATAATATTAAAATATTTCTATGTATGAGGGTAATGAGGGTTTAGTGGAAGGACAGCGTAACTTTCGAAGTCATACAAAGCACGTTTACAGCTAAGCAGATTTGTAACATTTTAGTGAAAGAATATCACTACTTATAAGTTTTGTAATGTAAAAGTCAATTTACAGAACGCCGTATGCGGTAAAAGTAAAATAGCAGCATCGCAATGAAATTTATTCACCAGAGAATACGTATAGGGCCAATGCATATACCAGTCTGTAGGAGAGCGGCTGAATTAAGGAATAAACAATATAATTCACATGACGTTGAGCAAATCAATATGCTTCATAGAGCCATTTAGACCACGTTGTTCTGACACATCTCGCTCCGCTGAATCCAAAGGATTAATTTCAGGTAGAAGATCACACAACTCGAGTAGTTCTTTCACATCTGATTGGCGCGCATCACTCGTACGAGCGTGATGGGCGTTTATACGATTACGGAGCTTTCAAAGGCAACGAACAAACTGCAGCTATTGAAGCATCTCGCTGAACTGTATTGACGATGGCTCGGAGGCCGAGTGGCCGACATACTACCGTGCGTCGGTCGAATAAGCGACTGATTAATTTGCTGATTGTTTCGTTGCCGATAGACTTAGCGGCCGATTAACTTCTGAGACGGTGCGGCCGAGACGTGTCCAAGGCGGCGGTGGTGCGTAGTGAGGCATGGCGGACGACGCACAGCCGTGGCCACTGGCCTGGTATTTTGCTCCGTGACACATTCTGTGACGTATAGGTACGCTATGGCGTTCAGACATGTTTGTTTCGTATCCTGTTCCTGACTTGAAACGTGGTAGGTATAAACCGGTAGATATAAACCATGTCTTGCTTTGCCTCGTACATGGGCCATGACGCACAACATTCGAGCTTCAGTGACTGCAAGCCAGCAGGTGGTGTTGAAACAGAGATGAATTCTGCCGTATAAACCTAAATGGCAAGGGGAGGGGTCCCAAGGGCAATCTATAGACTCTTGAAAGACTTTGCATTTGACCTTATAATATTGGACAACGAAATAGGGCCTATGCGCGCAGCAACTACCCTTCCTATTCACACTGTCAGCCGGACAACACTTGGGCGGTCGGAGCAAGTGGCCATGGCGTGCTCCGGCAGTTCAGCGGGCTGCGTCCGTTCAGACTCTTAGACAAACGCAATTATCGCTCAGCGCTCGTAAATCCGTGTCTTAGTCGTCCGGACTGACTCTGGCAGGGCCCCAGCCTGCTTTCTGCGTCGATTGCGCTAGCGAGCATCGTATACAGCGCGACGTTTTAACGGCGTTCGCGAGCTCTCTGACTCAGCAATACACCAAGGACGCCCGGGCACGCCTACGTCGTCTGCGTCGCCGATAAGATCTATGGAACGAGGTCGACTCACGACTGTGTTTGAGACTTTTTACTGCTCACTTAGAGAATTCTTCGCACAGCAAACGGCCGTTATTTATCTGTTTTTCTTTTTCGGTTTGAAGTTGCCGACTTTTCACGTAACAGAGACACGTTGTAACTCCGCCATTTAAAACAGTCATACAATATCGCTCAGAGTCTTACTGACAGGCATAACTACTGCAGCCAGTCTATACCAAGCATCGCCGAACAATTTGACAATGCAGACCAGTCACTTTTGCTATATGCACAATCACGTGATGCACCGCCTTTTGCCACCTAAGAAAAGACTGCAGTATAAATTGAGGCCTCGCAACCACAACTTAGCTTTAACCCGCAGAACGTCGTACTATGACAGTTGTAATTTTATTGCCCGTATGATTTTTAGCGATGCCTATTGACTCTATGTATGTTTTTACTATTTTATTTTATCTTGTATTATAGTAGCGTACCTACTGTTATCGTGGCAATGCGGTGTGTCATTGTTTCAATAAACCATTATCTATCTATCTATCTATCTATCTATCTGGGCGTCATCACTCAGTCTATACCGCTGCAATCACATTTAGTTAATGATCCCTGTACATACATATCGTATATACGACATCAATTTAATTACATTCGTGTATTTTCTCACAGAACAGAAGTCCATTTCCCACACCGTTCAGTGAACATTACATGTTTTCAGCAGCGTTTTACATGTTCTCCGAGTAAATCTCCTCTAGTTCTTCCACGACGGTTAGTCAGCGTCGTGGAACGGCGCGTGTCAGTAAAACACTGAGCAATGATGTCAGCGTTATCGATCATTCATTATTTATCATTGTCAATATTTGCCCAAACCTATCCATTTTTCAAAGTTTATCTCATCCGTTCTAAATACAGTTGAATATCAAAATATGTAAAAGAGGGCCATGCGGCTCAGATCACGCCTCCGTGGGATGTTTATCGCGCGTCCGCATGCGAAGCTGTGCTCAGCGCGCTTCTTCCACTCAATTTTTGACAGGATCACTTTCAGTGGGCGTGAAAAATACAGGTTAGGTATAATAAATTTACGATTTTCGAATACTCAGTCGTCGCTGTATGTCAGGAAAGATGCAAGATGTGACCACAGTTACTACGTAACGCAAACAGAAACTCGCATGTTCTGTATCGAATCACGTGACCTCGCATGACCTTGGATGCCGGTGAAGATTATTTCAAAATGTCGCATCCTTTTTGATTGCAATATCGTGGAAGTGGAAGACGTAGCAACTATAGTTGACAAGACGTGATTATCAGTGAATATCGGATTCTAATTTCATTTATCGCAACGACAACAAAACAACGGAACATTAAATATTACGCTACGGCAGTCATGTGTGCTAAAGAAGTGCTAATATCTGGGAAATGGTACAAGATAACGACATAGTTACAACGGGCAGTTGTGTATTGTATATGTTGACTGTCGAATGGTGCAATTACCAATGACTTTTAATGATCTTGAGTTGATCCTACTGCACCAAATGGCGTTATTGATTTTCCGTTATGGTAGACGCAGAAAGCGTTGCCGTGGCAACATCAAAGCAATACTGTGAGATGGCGTGTGAATCGTACCTCTCACGAAGACCTGATGTGTGACGGACACGAGGATCGCCGACCTGCGACCGCGCACTTCACACGTGTAGTTGCCGCTGTCTTCAGCCGTCACGTCTGTCAACACACACATATACACTGTCACATACAGCTGTCAGACTGTGCTTCTCACCGGTCACAAGACTCATTCCTCATCCAGCTGCACAGGTGCGTGACATACATCAACGTCTTCACGCTGACAACGGACCTGTCATTGCGGCTGACAGTCAGAAAAATAACGGAAACTTCGCAACAAGAAGGCACGTCATACAAGATTATTGTTACCAAACTGGCGAAAAAAAACTGATCGGTTGGCCGACTTAGACGAAGCTGGGAGACGCTAATCAGATCTTTCCTGTTTTTGCGTTTTAATCAGATTTTAGTTTAGGCCTATTTGTATGTTTACAGGTCGGATATGTTTACTGTTTCGGGTTTCTAAGGCAAACGCATCGGTTGCGCCATTTACTGAAATAGATAGATCGATGACTGCAAATTAACTCACGTAGTTTTCGACAGAATTTGACAATATTTAACAATTTAGCAATAGCTATAACCTGTACTGTATTAAAGGGGTACTGGCGTTGTTTGTTTTAGTTTATTTTTCTGGCTACGTGTGCTAGATAAAGCTGAATACTCAGCTTTCGAGTCCACGTTAAACTCTTTTAAACTCTTCTATCGTATCGTATCGTATCGTATCGTATTGTGCAAATTCAAAAGATGCAACATTACAGGCCTGCAAAATGGCCAAAAAAGTTTCTATGTCATCGTAAACATCGCATTGCAGTGTGGTTTTCTGCTGTTAAGAAGCAGTTCCTTATTTGCTTGAGTTGTTGGTCAAATGTGACTTAATTATTGTGGAGGGGTCAGCCGGATGTGACAGTCTGTGACAAGGGGAGGGAGGGGGTTAAAAATTGCCAAAAGGCGTGACGTCATTATTGACTGACCCCTATACAGATTTCTTGTTGAGATTCGTCCACTTTATATTCAGCACCGTATGTATAGCTATTTACGACAAACATATCACAGAGCAGTTACACAACTGATAATAAAACAGACTATTTATTATCGACGACTGTAAGTATATGCTATGGTGCGACTTACTCTCGACATGCAGAGCCAAACACAAGCGAGGCACGTCAGCAGCGAACGCGACTTGGAAGCGTTTTGTGGACAGGAAAGGGTCGAAGATGTTACCCATGATGTTGATCTGGTGTTCCTCGCCTCGTTGGAACTTCTTCCAGACGATCGGATTGTCAAACATATCGAACTCGAACGTATTGAACTCACAGAGCATCTCCAGTGATTGGCCCTGGTGAATGACGAACACTTGGTTTTTTGATGTCATAGTCACCGCATCACCTGTAGTAGCAGCAATTCACCTGTCCAGTTAGTTAATTCGACAGACAAACAGCGAGCTGGATACTTCACGTAATGCGCAGTGAGCTGCAAGTACTTCTCAAGGACATTCTAAAAAGTACAATAGCTTACTTGGAAATAAAGTAACAACGAAGACCAAAGGAAGAAAGTCCCCGCAAGCTGGTTAATGAAGAAAAACGGTAGATATATACATAAGCAACTGAACAAGACCAAAAATTGACAAAGTGTAGAGCTAAGTGGAGTGACTGGTGTTCAAAACCTGCTCAAAGGCACAGAGAACCCAAGAAGAATACGTCAAACAACTGGCCAAACAACTTCGCAATGTTATACAAGAAACGTATGTAGCAGCGTTGGACGTGTGAGTTAAAAAATAGCATCTGACAACGAACTCGACAAACGAATAGTCGTCGAAGAGAAGGATTCAATCTGCAGTCCGTGCTGCACTGAATCTGCTCGGTAGATAATTGGCAGCGATCGACGAGTATTGCTAAATCACTGACCAACTAAACATGACAGATTTTCGCGACGCAGCAGAGCGACAATGCGGTTTTGACGGACGGTAAAACGAATCTGAACCACTCGCGGTGCAGGGCGCTGTCCTGTTGGCTGCGACAGCGAAGATGCTTCAGAGGCAGCGAAGCGAAGTCGACAGTGCGACAGCATCTCATCTGTATCAGCGCATCAGCGTGAGCCCAGCTCCGCGATGTAACCGGACGATATCCGATTTTGCGCTGCATCGTCGTCGGCCGTGATCCCGACATTCGGCCTCGCCGAGCCCATCCGCCCGAAATGAGCCCGACGGTCGACTCATTTCTTGAATTCGACAGTGACCGCAGTCGTCCGACGACCTCGTTAAATAACCGAACCTCGTCGTAACGACGTTTGTTTGGCGTCCAACTAGCATAATATACACGCTGGAACGAGCTGACAGACCGATTTCCCCGTATGAGTACCACCACTTTGTGAAACTTGTAACACTATTCGTATCACACTGCACTGTGTATCATGTTAACGGGGTAAGCCAAACATGACCATTTTTACATAACTTGACGCTGTGTTTCAAGCCTTGGGCGAAAAATGTCTGACTATATTCTGTGGCGAGTGAAAAAAGAATGATTTCTTAACATGAAGTCACAACTATGATTTGTGACCGTGGCTTAACGACATCGAGACGGGTCATTTAGTACCGTCTACTATATTACGCTGACTTTTATTGCATATTGGATAATGCATAGTTCAAGTGTCAAGTGTCCGTCTCTTTGTCGGCGCATCATGCAATGTTGATTGGATGAACCAAGCGGCGGCTTGTGGGGAAAGGAAACTTGACATGGCGCGCGGCGAGACAGTTTTTAGCCGATAAGAATGTGAAAATCTTAGCTTTAGAATAGAGAACTGGCTGAAACAAACTAGAGGATGGTAAAATATAAGTATTTACACTTTTGCTGTTAAATACACTGTGTTCAGAAAAAAACCCGCTCACATTTTCTTTCATATCTCCGTGAATAATGTGTGGATTTAAACAAAAATTGCAAAGAATATACCCAAGGAAAGGCAGATTCTGACAATGTACAGATTAGATATTCCTTGCGGCTGATGACGTAATTATGACGTCACCACATTTGTCTGGCTAAAGTTGGAGCGAGTTTACAACAGGCACAGCCGTGAGCCCAGAATATCATTTTTGCGAGTACAGGGTACTTGATGCGCTTAGACGCGGTCGTGTCGTGTATTGTATGGTGGAATTTAAGACAATTTAACATTAAACAATTTTTCCTTCATAAACCAGATTAAGTTCGATCACCACTGATGCGAGATAATGTTACAGCAACTGAATTTTGTGGGTGACTCACGCAAATCCACACTCGTGTTAAAGAGAAAGGCGGATATTTTGAGCACAAGTTATAACATTTCACTTCATCAGTGACTAAGTAATATTTTTGTTGACTTATGTTAAATAGCTGACTATCAGTCATTGAATTATGGTGTGAGATAAGGGTTTGTTCTATCTGGTGGTCCTCCTTATTTACAAACGTTTACAAATGTGACGTCATGATGACGTCATCGGCCGCAATAAATATCTAATTTCTACATTGTCATAATCTACCGTTCCTTACGTATATTAACTGTAATTTTTGTTTAAATCTACGCATCACTCACGGAGATTTTAAAGAAAATGTGAGTGGGTGTTTTTTTCTGAACACAGTGTAGAACAAGAAACCCTAACTAACGTTAAGGTAAGCGCGCGACAGCAGTGCGTGTGTATGAAGGTCCCTAGCGAAGAAATCTACGGCAAATTACCATGAACACTGGCCACTGCACCGTTTCAGTAGAGGACCGACGAAAGCTCGTAATGATTAGTGACAAAAAACAACGCTGACCGCAGACAGAATAGCTGTGGCGGTAAATCATATTTCAGTGGATACAATATGCTGTCATAGTCATCATCCAATTTGCATTTATGAGTTCATGAAAGTGGTAATGACATCAAAAACAGAGTTGTGATGTCGCAGAGTAGTTTACCTGGTTGGAGGTGGTTAATGAACAGAACCAGCAGGTGAGTAACGGTCACAGCTATCAGGTCCACAGCGACCAAGCGCCACATCACGGCTCTATCTTCCGCTTACTGTCGACAGACTGCCTGATGTCACGTGTTGGCCTCTGACCGCGACGGGCGCTGATGCCGCGACATGCGACTGAACGGCGCGTCAAGACGGCTACATCTGACACTCCAAGACAACCATCGCTCTACCGCTGCTGCTGCTGCTGCTGCTGCTGCCAGTCTCCTCATCACAGATGCGGTCTAGCATCAGCGCTGATGTCGTACGCGACGCAGCGGCAAGTGCTGGCGACGGCACCGCAGTCTCAGATCGGCGATCGTTTACTGCAGGTACCACAGCAGCTGTATTGTGATGAACGGTCGAACGAGATACGCAGTTACCAGCAGCTTACATGACCGCAAAGCCTAGACGATTTCTCGGACTTAAAGATGATACACGCACGCTATTTATACTGCATTGAGTTATTGTCGCTCACGAGTAGCACACCAGCCACTGCTAGGAGACACGTTCATTGCGATAATGACATTAATATACGCTAACTCTAAGCATGAAATCGTTTATAGAGATTCTGTCTGCGGCGACCATCTGTACGACATCTTGATGTTACAAATTAAAAACAGATATTTCAGAAACGAAGCCATATATTATATTCTGCGGCAAGAAAGTAATCGCCTCGGCAAGAGTCTGTTATTTGATAGACACGTTTTCTGGCGTGGATTTTAGTGACATAGCATGCTCAGTAATTACACCTAAATGCGATTACAGAGCTGTATGTCTTTAACGATCACACATTTACTGACACTTTAGCGAGATGACCTTGCTGTTATTATGTGGAATAATCATGTTGTTTGTAATGTAATCAGTCAATCGGCCGGTTCATCAATAAGGTAGATAGATAGATAATGGTTTATTGAAACAATGACACACCGCATTGCCACGATAACAGTACGGTATACGCTGCTACACTACGCAAGATAAAATACAATAGTAACAAGAAAGCCGTGCTGCCGCAAGGAAACCGCGCGATGCCGCAAGTGTTCTTTTCCGTTGAAGTTCGCCAACAACATTCACTACAAGTATAAGAAAGACTAGCCAAGCTTCGAAAG
>Ga0056114_1000972_pt1 | contig 11890 bp, 6 predicted proteins | sample WorMetHERISLAND1_FD_77005 | JGI IMG/M metagenome (GOLD analysis project Ga0056114, IMG submission 77005) | Marine gutless worms symbiont microbial communities from Max Planck institute for Marine Microbiology, Germany - Olavius loisae HERON... ...
AATTATTTTTGAAGATTTCCAACCTATGTAATCACAATACCTCAACGTTACGGACAGACAGACAGACGGACAGACAGACAACTTGCCATAGCAATACCGCGCTCTGCGTAGCATCGCGCGGTATTGATGATGATGAAACGCTGCATCCTCGGCTGAGTGTCACTGCGTGTTGGATTAGCACATCTCTTCCCGTCAAAGCTCAAAAGCTGTTATTATCCGGCCCTCCCAGGGGGCCGCATTAGGCGTTACACCCCGTTAGACTGTCTGTCCGTCTGCTGTCCTTCCGTCCGCCCCGTGCATCCGATTTTCACGAAATAGGAAAGCCGCTGGAATTTCTAATTTAGCGGAAACGTATCGCTGAACAAGAGTCGGCCTAGTGATAGTTTGTAATCTGTAATTACTATCCGGCAGCGCGGCATGTCGCAGCGGCAACCTGGCCATGTATACCTACTTGTTAAATCTATAGACCCTACTTGTTATTAGTATATTGGATAACGGAACGGATAAATGCCATGCCGTTGGTCCGCCTGTATATCTGTCTGTCTATCTGTCTGTCTGTAGGCAAGACAACTTGATAGGCCTATGTTTAAACAGTTTTGTATAAAAAAATTTTAGGGTCGATGAAGATACGGCGCGACATCAGTGTCCAATTCGTTTCTGCAATAAATGGTCTAAACTGGTGTTTTTTGCATTACACCATCACCATCTGTGGTTGCCGGCCTCTGGCAACCACGAATTGTTTGAGACGACGTCTATGTTATACAGTTTGCGATTCCGGTCTACTTTTATCGTGGAGAGCAACGGGAAATTGGCAGATGATGAAAGACTGGCGCGATGCACTCTCGGAACTGAAGCTGTTTTCAAATCATGCAGAGTGCTCTGCGGCGCCGATGATCAAACATATTGTTAAGCTGGTCGCTGCTAGCTGCCAAGACGTCGTGCTCCACAGCGCCGTGCGTCTGCGCCCACGTGTTAGGATTTCTCGTGGCTATTTATACTCGATGACAGCTCATCAGGCCTGTATTTAGAGCGCATTAGCTGCTCGTGCTGTTTCGCACGACGTCGTTGTCGATCTATTTCCGCTCACAGCTCCAGTACGTCGTTATTTTATACCGATTTAGACACAAAATATTACCGAAACACATAGGCTACTCTTTACGTGCCGACGTGCCGACTGCCGATGGCAGGTTCTGGAGAAAAGCAACAGAAAATTATCAAGCCGGAAGATAGATATGGATAGGCCTAAATATTCCGTCTAAATTAATTTACTTACTGCTTCCGCAGAACAAGACGACAGACTGATTTTATTTAACCCTATAGTCCCGGTATCGGTTTCTGCGACGTTTGTCGGCAACTGGGATATTTTACCCCAGGCCTGTCTCGAGTTCTAGAGCACAACATATAGCAAGAAAATTCCAACAGCTATCTCCATATTCCCAGGGCCAAACTTTTTAATGGTGCTACTTCTAGTATCGCGTGACGTCGATATCCGCCAGAAAACCAAGATGGCGGTCGACAAAATAAAATGTACATTTATTTTACGTCTCTATATATGGCGATTTCACCTATTGCTATGGCACGTCGTCTGTCTGTCTGTCCGCGATGTTGACGTATCGTGGAAATCTTCAAAAATAATTTACGGTGTTTGTTTTTAGTTCTGTAGATCGCATTTTTCAGTCGGGCGTAGGGTTATGCCAAATGCTTCTTCTCCCAGTCCCAGAAACGCAATGTTCTACGATAGTGTATGCCTCAGTAGTCAACACGGATAGTTGATCCGGCTCCTAGTTTCCGAATGCGATGCCTTTGAAGATTGTGTCGTCACGAGCTTGACGTCATAGAGTCATCTGAGGTCATCAATGACGTCACCAGTCGATGCGTTGTAGGCACTTTCCTATTGGGTCCCTATTGGACACAAAGCCCTAAATCTCCCAGTTTCCGAGATATTTCGCACAAAGTTGCGGACAGACAGACAGACACACGGACAGACACGTCGACTGACAATAGGGGTTGCTTAAAGGTTGCAGCCGCGGTAGCCAAAATTCGAAACTATAGGCCTACAGCCTAATCGGGTTAAACGTCAGAGGTTTAGAGGTCGTATCAAGGTCACGTCAACCATTGAGTCACATTCGTCAGAAACAGACAGATGTACAGACAGACAGACAGACAATCAGGCAATTGCATAACCTCGCTCCGCAGAGCGTCGTGCGGTAAAAAACGACGACTAAACGGATCAAAAGTTAAGGCAGACAGATACATGTAATTTGCTTAATAACGTCGACGATGATATGATCCATCTGCGGCATCTGCGCTTCTGATTGGCCGACGATGCTCGGTTGCCATGGTGACGTAGTAGGCCTACTATACGTGACTAGTGACGCCATTGACGCAGCAGCACCAAACACGCACCTTGTTGTCACGTGATAACACTAGCAGGGTTAAACAGCAACGGGACTCACTGTTCTAACTGTAGCCTACGTCATGAAATATGTACAAACTCCGATCAATATTGCATCGCTCACGCAGAGATGTCTGAGATGAGTGCTATATCATGCAGAGTGGGGCGTGTAATTTATTTAATTAATTTATTTATTATCTGTGTCCCATTGCCATAATAGCATTATGTAGCATGTGACAGATTACAAGATCGCTGGCGTCTGTCTGTCTGTGTGTCTGTCATCGCTCCTGCGGTCGCTTTTTTGAATCGAATTTGATGAAACTTTGCACTGGCGTTTTGGGTCGGAAAACTAAGACCGAGTTCGTTAAGCAGTGCTCACACTGCGCATGACATCGTACGACATCGGACGATGTCGTACGTTGTCGCAACGACACTGACGCAGTTCAATTTCTGCGTCAATTATTGTTGTATGTCAGACGACATCTGACGACACTGCGTCAATGCATCCAGCGCTGTCGTACGATGTGCGCGGTGTGAACACCGCTTTAGGGGTCACTATCCAATAGTGCATTATTTATTACCCTCCCTATTTACCCTAATTTTCACCCACTCCTAATGCATTTTAAACGGGGCGGTCCTTACACTGCAGTATCGACGCCTGTTGACAGATTGTGGCAGCTAATACCTCACACGACTCCCCTCGGTGGCCGCTAGGGGTACGTGCGTTACCGAAAATGGCATAATCACTATGCCCCAAAACTTCCCAAATAATATGTGTCCAGAGCATTTACAACGATGTTTATCTAGTAGATTACGCATGATATCTCAGTGACGATGAGCGATAAAAGGTTAGCTGCAGTAGACCACTGCAGTAGACCACCTACAGGATTGTGAGTTCAATGGTCACGTGATCGATGACGTCACATAATCACAAACGGTTACGGCCATGACCCCAAATATTTGAGGCTCAATCAATATATTGGCAACCGTGCGAGATATAGGTTGTTGTTACTGGACCACCTATAGGAAACCCCCACTGCGGGTCTTAGAGTCACGTGATGGATGACGTCACGTGACAGTTCTCATATAGTCGCAGACAACATTTGTGGTCGACAACATAGTGAAAACGATGTTCATTGTCCAATCAATCAATAATCGATTAATCAATCAATCAATCTTTCAGACAGAAACTCATGAAAAGAAAAGAAAATAAATAAAAGAACACACTGATGTATAAATGAGAAATCGTTGAAAATTTTAAAGACCACGTTTCCGCCACTGATCTTCGATAGAACACGCGAGTTGTGGTGCACAACTGGTAGGCCTAGCGTATCGGACTAACAATCGGCAGGTTGTGGTTCGATCCCCGCTAACGCACTGTGTATCACAGTTGACAGGTAACCGCCTGGGGTAAACTGTCTGCTGCGGCGGGCCACCACTCCTTCTTCCGAGCTGTAAGAAGTTGGAGTTTAAGACTATCAGCGTTGATGGACTCGGATCTGGCATAGGTAAATGGTAAGAGCGCTAGATAATGCTGATGCTAGGCCTTATATACTGACGCTTTCAAGCGCTTTATAATAATCGGGAGCCATTTTACCATTTTAATTTTGGTGATAGTGCATTACAGCTGCATGCGATGAGTAGTGCGAATGCTATTACTGTACGGCCACGAGAAGTTATACATAGGTGTGTTGTGTCTAGTATTAATCGGCTTAGACAAGCGATAGGAGAACATTCGCCGGCCGTCAGTGATTAGGAAGTCGCGCAAAGACCGATCTGCTAACGTGACTGACGATGAAGGCTGAATAGCGGAAAACAAACTGATGGCAAGCAAAACGCTCAGAGTGAATTTGAAACAAGAAGCCAAACTGTCGCTAGGATAGCCGACCTACTGCATCACAGCAGAGTAGGCCCTAATTAGCTATTTTATTATCTCCAGCTGTTTTCGAGATATTGGGCTCTAAGCGTATTGGGGACATGAGTTTGACCGTTCAGGGTACGTGACTTCCTCGACCACATGACCATTCGACTCTCCATAGCCATTTCCTATTTTGGTGATCCTTTGGAACCAATAAGCATCTATCTCTAACGGTTTCCGATATATTCATTGGCGAATGTGACGCAATGGTTGACATGACATTGATCGACCTCCGAGCTATGGTCAAGGTCATTCCTCATTATCGATTTCCTATATACCGAGGTAGGCTGCCAATTACATTTTGCTCTAGGACGCACCGTTTAGCCACAATACGTACGTCACAGACGACAGACATACGGACGCAACATACATAGGCCTAATACCAAAATAATGTTTTTGCAGTTGGGTCTCCAACCCGGACTCAACTGTGGCAGCTTACACAGCGCTCTCCAAATAGCCTACTCTAGCTGGATTCAGGGGGAGTCGATCGTTTCGTGGCAGGGGAGGAAACGGGAAGAGAAGGGTTAGTCTAGGAGGGAAGCGTACTAGAGCGGAAAGAAGAAAGGGGAACTGAGGGAGGAGAAAGGAGACGAAATGGGAGTACATGCTTCAAATTCCTGCATCCGCTCCTGCAGTACTGCAGTGCAGTGCATGTGGTTCATATAACTGACTGTCGAGCCCTATTTCAATATCCAAAATTTTGCCAGATTTATAGGTGTCCGGTATCTGAAATGACCTTTCTGCTTAATGGATACACCAGATCACCGGAGAACATGTTAGGATTAGGAACAGTAAGCAGTGGATGCCGAACCGAGTACTAACGAGTACCTACCAACCAACCAAGTATGTTGCAGTACTACGTTATGTGAAATTCCTAAATCTCTTTACATATTCTATGGACGGTAACTAATGACGCGTTGTTTGTAAATAACAAAATAATAACATAATAAGTCAACTAAGAGGCATTATACGATGGACGAAATCATCGGTGATTCGAAAAGCGTTCAAGTAAGTTTTACTAAGCGTATTTTGACAAAGTAAAGCATTGAAGAATTGCTCGGAGAGACCGGATAATTTATGGCAATGGCTACGTTTTCGCAGACGCAATAAAGATAGCGAAATGGGAGGACACCGGAACGACCGGAGTTTCATGGGCACAGCACTGCACGTGATAACTATAAACGTGATTTTAATTTTATTTGTTTAATTTTATTTAATTTTTCAGTGATTTTATACTTAAGATTGGAAAACTAAAAACTGAAGACTGCTACAATGCATAATGTCGGCCCTGTGCATATGTAATGAACGTATCTTGGCGCAAGGCCCTTTGTGTTGTTTTGGTTAACTAACCCTAACTGTAACTTTATCGGCTAACCCTATGCAGACCCACGACTGTGCGTCTGACCCCCGACCGACCCACAAGCACAACGTAATTAATTCAACGTGAAAAAAATATAAATACGTGATTTTCGTAGCTGTGCACTCTAGAATGAGCGTCTCTCTTTGGTGCATATGGCTGGCAAAGTCTGCTGTTTTGATTACCTAACACTAAACTTATCTGCTACCCCTGTACGGACTGACGACGACCGTCTGCTTGATCCTGACCAACCAACGAGTGAAGGTGTATACAAATTTTTTGAAACTCAGGAAATCCTCACTAGCTGATGGAATTATAAGTGCAGTCAGCAGTTTCGTTCTTCTGTCTGTTTGAACTGACTAACAGACATGATTTAATAAATCCAACTTACTTAGATGCTGCGGGAAAGATGCACAACTAGAACTAGTTTTTTTGCCAAATGTTCAGCCCATGTGGGCTCGGGAGCCCACATTGTTACATGGCTGAGTGTCGTATGAGGCGACTAAACCAGGGTAGTATTGTTTTGTTGTGTTTTGCATTGTTTGCTTTTCTCGGTTGTATGTAGTTTTTGTGGTGTCTGTTTACAATTTGTCTTCTGTCCTCTATGTTCTAGCATACACCAACGTGAATGGCACTATATAGCCTAATTGTGCTGATGTGCAGTTAAGAATCTACTCACTCAGTCACTGCCAAATGTTCAACTTCGAGACTTTCATTTTGCATTAACATCGGCTTAATCGATGCAGTATTTGTAGCCTGCAAAGAAAGGCCGTCGGGCAGCTGCTGCGGCAATGTCAACTCAACCGGCGAAGGAGTCATCGAAAGAGTCGTCGACCTTTAGAGAAGAGACTGAAGAGAGCATCGATACGTTTGACTCTCGCAAGTATTCGTCATCGGTATGTACAACAACAATCTTCCGCCACTGTCACAGACGGCAGAGCCATATGTACCACTGATGCCAATGTCATACCCACTTTTACAAGAGGGTTTGCCAGGAATACCCACAAACTGCACCACAAATGCAACATATAGTAATCTTTATCCCCCATTCGCCATACATGACAGATATATACAAAGACAATATAACAGACATTTAAATATAGTGAACACAGTTGAAAGAAAGTAAAAGAATGATAGTAATACTAGAAATAATAATAATGGAAAAAATAATAAAATCAAAAAGATAAACATACATTATGTACCAGGTCAACACAAGAGCTATTACCAATTCAGTCTAAATTTCATTACAGTGACAAATTATATCAGACCAGAGATTGCAGTGGGTGAAATGCTTGAGAAACAATGTATATATCTGGAGTCTAATCGCATTAACACCAAGAAGGTCAAACATGCTACGTATGTTATTACTGAGGAATTGGCATTAGTGGCTGTTTACTCATCACACTTTACGATGACAAACCATCGGCTGGCTCCAGCCTGTGGTGGTCTAGATAGACAGCTAACAGAACTATGTCCTGGCTGTGACACTGCTGCGTCAGATTGGATTGGATTGTGCAGAGTTTTTTCGCCCCTGCCAATCACAGTAATAGGTTATATGGGAGACGGTTTTTACAGGTCAAAAGACCCAACCAACAGTATCAAAGTACTGAAGGAACATATAATACACATATAACAGAAAAACACAATATTCGCACACACACATATAACAAAAACACAGCAATCCCCTATTCCACATTAATATGGAGTGACTAGGGGATGGCTCCCACAGAGGACAGGTTCGCCATGCCTGAACGGCAGTGGGACTGCTGCCGTGGTACCCCCAATACCCCGCGGTACCCCTGCTGCTTCAGATCACTCCGCCTCCCAGCCCGTCCGGCAATGGCTGGCCTGCCCATGCATTGGACATACACACTTTGCTGCCTATGGCCTTTGTGTCTAGTTTCTACACTGTCTCAAGAAATTCACGTGCCAATGTCTTTGACGATAATTTGAACAGTAAGCATCCAATTGTAATTTAATTATTTGGTATTTTTTATTGCTTTGACTATAGGTCATCGAAAGGTGGTTTCACTTTCCCAGTTCACTACTTTGTGCAACTGCCTTACCTTGAGAAATTGTTGAAGCTGAAAATCCGTACATTCAGCCATAAGCAGTGTTTTGTTATTTTTATAAACTGAAGTTCGGCAATATATTTGTGGCACATATTGGCTTTCAACTCCACTTTTTGTTACTGCAAAATGACCCTCATTACAACAATGAAATAACCTCAGTGGGGAAGTTTAAGTGCATAATGATCTATTATTTGCTGCTTTTGTAATCTTATATTTATGAAATTACTGGTATCTGTACAATGTACATAATTTAAAATTATTGAATTGATAGCACAGAAGCTGTAGAACATTTTGCAGTTTAGAATTCTGTTGTTTTTGTTTTGCTTTTGTGAATTTTGCTGTTATGTTTGCATTGTAGTTATCAGATGATGCCAAGGATGAGGGTATACATTGAACTCACATCACGTGTGTGTACAGAACCTTTACATACAACAGTTTCAGGCATGAACTCAAAACGTTTTTGTTTTAATGTTGCTTCCGGGGCGCAATGCGACTTGTGTTAATTGCGCTACATAAATACCCTTACTTACTTACTTATATACCTTTCTAATGTTGCTCGTCATGATGTTAACAGGCTGACCAATCGTCACAGAAGCCATCAACCAAGCTCGGAAGCTGGGGAGCTGATGGGTAGCTACAAGTCAAACTTTTGATAAATCCAGCTTTAGACGTTTTCTTTGTTACACTTACACGTGTGTGCATCACGCTTCGTCATATCTTTACAGAATGTTTTAATTTAATTCGAATATTTTTCTTGGAATTTGCACGGCATTTAGGTTTGAGTGACTACAGTGCCAGGTTACTACAGTGCTGATATTTTTCAGCTTGTCACTAAGTGCTGATTGCAAGAACGCTGTTCAAATGTCCACTCAGTTACTCAGTTGGACGGCATTAAACTGAGTGGAGATTTGAATGGCTGATTTTGCCACACAACATTTGAGAGTAGGTTTTGTGTTCTTGCAACAATTGTCATGCTGAGTGTACTTAAACTAGCCAGTTAAGTAGACTCAACTGTTTAGCGGCGTTCTTGAAATCCCCCCCCCCCAAGTCAAAGCTCATTCAGTCGAGAGTAAATGATTTGAAGCATAAACGCTGAGTCTGATGAACAAGTTCAAATTCCAAGACTGAGTTTTGCTTTCGTGCTGCTTTTGTTTCTTGCTTTATCTGCTTCAACAGATTTTGCTGACACAGTTGCTGTTCATATTTTGTAGTTTGCTTCACAGTAATTTAATTAATTAGTTAATTAATTGTTTTTCCGACAATATTCAGTGTTCGTCTCACAGTTCACGATGCTGATCAGTGCAAATCTGTTTTGAACACTATTTACATTTTCTTCAGTTTATTTCAGCTTATTGAACTATTGAAATGTTTTGTGTATAATTTTTTATGTGTTTCTAACTCTGTTATTTATTTTGTTCGCATATTTTAAACAGGCGCCCGCAACAAGTCTATCGAAGGTTGGTTTTTATAACTTTCATTGCCAGATGTTACTTTATTTTAAAGTCTGTCCATTTGTTGAAGCACACCACCTCTGTTGAACAGTACATTGGTGCATCCTAGCCACTCAGACACCAAAACTCTTATTTCGTGTCACCAATCTCCAGTTATTCCTCATTTCTTTCTTTATCATCATCCTTGAATCATAATCCTGTTGTTAAGCACGTTAAGATTCAGTCATATACGACCAAAAATATTATCTACCTCGACGTTTCGACTTCCACCGGAAGTCTTCATCAGAAGAATGAAGTCATCATTTCTTCATCCGGTTCTTGACACAGTAAGTAATAGATGTGCTAAGAAAACTGTCGTATGCATGACTGAGTTGATAGCTGCCCTCCTCATGGTTCATGGCTCGTTGTCCTTCCTTGCGGATGTGGATCGCCTCCTTGATCCATCTGGTAGGTCTGTCTGATTCCATGTCGATCACTGATGCGTCCGCCCAGTTTATCACATGGTTTTCTTGTAGAGCATGGTCGGTGAGAGCCGATTTATTGTATTCTGTTGAGGTGCTAGAGCGCTGACTTCTAGTGAAGATTCGCTTGGTTTTTGACTCCATTAGTCCCGTTGTTGCTTGTCAACCTATCTTGTGGGTGGCGCATTATTCTTTCGTTTAACTTGTCTGTTATCCTTTTGTCTGTGCTGATGACATATAAATCTTGGGCATTGGGTCACTTTAACTTTTGACTTAGCCTTTCGCTCAGCGAATCGCTGAGCGAAACCTTAAGCTGAACGCTAAAGTCCGGACTTAGACCAAAGTTCAACTTAACTTCGGTCTGTCTAAGTCTGTACTTAGACCGTAAATTTGGCCTAAGTCTTTCGCTCGGCGAAATCACTTTACTTTTTGACTTAAGTCGGACTTAGACCGAACTTTAGCTCAGCGAAAGGCTGAGCGAAAGGCTAAGTCAAAAGTCAAAGTGACCCATTGTTGTAAAGGAAATTCATGTGTTGACATAACAGTAAGAAAGTAAGTAAGTAAGTAAGAAAGATGACTCGTGACTGAGAACCAGCTCGACGGGTAGTTGGACTGAGTTGAGGTAGTGTGTCTAAGCAATGCTCCTTCTGTGGCTTGACGCCTGAGACTAGAGTAAATGTAAAGCAGCGCAGAGTATTCCAGTTTCTGGCTGTTGAAATGTATGTGTACAAAACAAAGGAGAGGCGGCGGTGTCATGCAACTGACAGTGGTTTGTTCGTGACGACCACCGTCAGTTTATTATACTGCAGTGGACTGTTGTTAGGGTACTGCAGGTAGTCAATGTAGGAAAGAGTGGATGGTAATTGAAATGAACACAGCAGTCAATATGTGGCCAGTGGAGTTGTTCAGGAGAGCACATGGCAAGACTTGGTAGTGCAGCTGATCTGGTACTCTCATCATCATATTCGTTTATTTTAGGTTGACACACACAACCGAACAGAAAATTTCACCATAACAAGCAGACACGCCAACAGTAATAGTGATAGGCCTAGTGCAATGTCATTAACTATGGATCAGTAAGAGTACTTGTTCCGTAGGCGGATGATGAAGTCAGCGTCATTAAGAAATTTAGTTTTATTGATTAGAGCCAAGGTGTGGGATCGTGCGCGCAGCTGGTATGGAATTTCATTATCGTCAGGCACATATGGCCGTAGGACGTGATGACTGTTCGACTCTCTCTGTGGCATTCTGAACCCATGGTAGCCAGAGATGCCGCTGATGTGCCATTAAGAAACTACTCACTCACTCATCCAGAGATGTTTCATTAGGCCGCCATACAGAATGTTATTCTCATGATCAAGTCATGACGACACCACAACAACTGGCATATCGTCATCCGGCGATGAACGATTTTGCAATAATGAGCAGCCTTTATGGAAACAGGAACTTGATAATGCCTTGCTGTGGTATTTTACAGCGAGACTCAGTAGTCACGAAACAACGGGAAGCTGGGCACCAGGCTTTCTTACTGCAGTCGTGAATTGAAAAACACATTCATACTGTTGAACGAGTCTGACTCTGCGGTCAACGCATGAGTCATATTGATGGCAGTAAGAACTGGCGAAGAATTCAAGCAACCGAAACGTGCCAAAAACAATATCGCATAACTTTCCAGGATTTAAGATCTGCGCAGCTTTTGCAAAGCTATATATGGACACTGCTGAGAAGGACTGACAGCATTGTCTTTCAATGTGGTTTCAATTCATGATTGCAGTAAGAAAGCCAGGTACCAGCTTCCCGTTGTTCGGTGTGATTTAAGCATCAAAATAAACATCTTTTTGTTCTAACATTTTGTTTGTTTCATCATTTTTTGTTCATGTTTCACTACTGTGGAATCTGCATTTATTTATAACACAATTTATCAACTGTTTTTGCTCACTGATGAATATTTCTGTCACTTCACGCAACTGCAGTGCTTCGCATTGTTTAATTTGTTCTGTTTGCATTTTATGTGTATTTTCACAGCAATTTTTACAAGCTAAAAGATCGCAGAAGGTCGGTAAACACTTGCTGTATAATAACTCATACTTTTTTAACGTAAACGAAGGAAGTAATTATTATTATAATAAATAATAATAAAAATAATTATTAGTTAATAGAAACATCAGAGAGAAAGTAGGCGTATGCATGGCTTAGGAGCAAGCAGTCATGGCTTGCTGTTACCGGGTAGTTCAAT
>Ga0056114_1000973_pt1 | contig 11882 bp, 3 predicted proteins | sample WorMetHERISLAND1_FD_77005 | JGI IMG/M metagenome (GOLD analysis project Ga0056114, IMG submission 77005) | Marine gutless worms symbiont microbial communities from Max Planck institute for Marine Microbiology, Germany - Olavius loisae HERON... ...
CCCCCACCCCGTCCTCTGTCTCCAGTAGCGTAGTCTTGTGGTGTCGTTGGCAGATAGGACGATCATGTCCGGGGCGGAAGAGTAGATTAAACTGCCGTCTACAGCGGTCAACTCGACAGCCAGTACGCAACATGAAACATTCGATTTTCCGGCGTGAATGGTCAGCGCCGCCGACCGTCAAATTGACCGCAGACCGACTGACCAGCGACCACCCACGCAGTCCTGATCCGACAGCTACTTACAGACTGGACCACCCACGATGCGGGCACTTGCTGTGTACACGACGAATGAGGCTAAACCGCCAGGAATATACGTCGTCAGATATTGAGGTATAGTGACCATTATGATCGTTCGATATGGCGCCATAATAATCAAGTTTCGATAACACTGAGCTAAATGTAAACAGGTAGGTACACGGACAGGTGGCCGCTGGGATATTTGGACATGCCGGATAATTGCTGATTACATATTATCACAAAAACGACTCGGTCCAAATCCAATATCGACGAAGATGTGCGCGAAAACGACGTTCACACTTTCGTTCCCACTGACCTTGGCCTTTAACCTCTAGAGCTCAAATTTGCTATTCTAGTTACTCTTGTCCAACGCTATGTTAGCAATAAATTAGAAGTTTCTATGGCTTTTCTGTTTTGAGAAAATTGGAGGCACTGGGTGGACCGACGGACAGTTGGACGGGGTGCAACACTTAATGCTGCCCTTAGGGAGGTTCGCATAATAAAAAATGCAACGCATTGTAGTAGACACGCTATTTGTTGTCCCCTGTCAACGCCACATTAACACTTTATAGGCTACACGAGCGTATAGCCAACAGTGGCCTACTGGTACAGTAACCTTCAGTGCATGTCTGTTGCGTTTAGGCTAGCACTGCACAGTAAGAAGATGGGTAAATAGAAAGTGGGTTGGGGTTAAGCCAGTCGCACATCGTGAACCTGAAATAAAACAAAACTGTCGACGGTCGACAGTTTTGTTTTTTGTTTTATTTCAGTTTTATTTCAGTTTCACCATGAGCGACGGGCTTTATACGCGTACCCCCAACTCCAAATGTGCCTTAAAACCGAGCTGATGTCCTCAAACAGCTCGAATAGCATGAAATGGCACTCACTAATACTCGGGATCCTGTCACGGTCGGCTGACTAGCCACTATGCCGTCACACCGTGTTGACTGCAAGAGTTGGTTTAAATATTTTATCGACGAACGACACGCGCATGCGCGAAAACGATCGATTAGCGCCGCCATATTATTACTACTTCCGGTATGGATTTTCTGTCTGGCTTGGAGGCGGTGAAAAGGTCTTTGACACGACTGTCTCATCACACGCGTCGCCGACGATGATGAAAGACACATACGACCACGAGACCGCCATGTTGTTGTTATTTTTCGACGAACAAAAAACGTCCGGTAAACATTTACGTTGGCGGAAGTTTACATGCGTAGTGCACCGGCAGCTCAGAGAGAAATATTGAGATATTTTTGGCAAAGACAAAAGGTACAAAACAAGTATGTAGCTGCACGGCCAGATGGCCGCTACGACATGCGGCCGTCCCGGATAATTACAGATTATATACTCACGCATTTCCACATTTATGTTTTTACATTTACTTAGATACAGCAGGTTCTCTCCGAATTTGCACCTAACTGTCACTCGGTCACTAAACCGGTGAGAGTCCCATAGTTACTCGTGTCCTGCAATGATTGTCCAAGAATTTGAAGTTTCTACGGTATTTCAATTTCCAGCAGGAAAATCCGTCTGATTTTATGCTGTTTAGTTACATGAGTGTGCTCTGAGACTGACACTGTTGCCGGTGTAGTTAGCTTGACGAATAAATCTTAACAGATAGCAATAACATAATATAATACTAACTAACCGATTGTGCAGCAGAAAGTAGTCCCGGTCATGCTCAATACACGTGCCCTTGGTAGTGAAATGCCGGTCGCGGATGATTATTACGCCCAATCCGCTTTGAAAATAGCGCCCTCGCCACTCGCTCGGAAATCGACAACGGCGACCTGCGGACATCAACAAAGTAACGCACAGTTATTGCCATTGGACACAGACAATAATAACTTCACCTAAGACAATTAATTAACCATTAGTCAGTTCGTTTTTATAGTGGCCTAAGTAATATAAACTACTGCTAGGTCCACTGCAGTGCTACGAGAAAGATCACTGGAACAAGAATGTCTTCAGATGGCGCCGAAAGGACTGTAATGACGTTATGGAGACGAGACTGTTCGGCAGTGCGTTCCAGATCGTGGCGGCGGTAATCGGAAAAATCGGCTTAACCAAGTTCCATTAATTTGTTTAATATTTTGACCCGTTTGTATGATGATGACGTCATTGAAACTGTCTCTGGCCGCTTCCAAAGAACATTCTTTCGTTTGACATTTCAACGTTTAAAAAGTTGATTTTTTTCTAGATGCTAATCCAAGGAAACAACAGGTACAATTTTATCTGAACTCGGACTATGGCATTTTCACGAGAAGTGTATCATCCCGATGAGTTGAGACGATAAGCTAAAGATAACTGGATGTTGCATAGTGACACAGCGCCGTGTAGTTGCCGTAGCTATAAGACCGTCTACTGATATCGCTAGGCGTCGCTGGCTATGTGCTGGGGACAGTGGACAGACAAACCGTAACGGACCGATGGACGGACAGCAGCATTACTTAAAGCCCCTTTGACTACGTGGGCGGGGCTTAATAATTATCAGTAATTCAAAACAAATTTCTTCGCACATCCTCATGTACAGCTTAATGAAGCGCGCGATATATTGTTTCTGCGTCGTATGCGATAATGCAAGTCGCTAATTTCAACGAAGACGCACGTAAAGTTGGTAAGTCGAGAACTTTCGCAGCGTAATACATCCGGGTCCTCGAAACCCAGTTCTGGTCTCATGTCGTGATTGGCTGAGCTGGGTTGACGCTTGTCGGTGACGGGTGACGGGTCTATAGCAATCACCCCTGCGTCCTGACTGACAGGTTCGAGACACGGCGGACACATTGCGGTCAAGATTTCCAATTTAGCGCAACGACGCCGGCTCGTATAGCATCGACCGATAACGATACTTCGGGAGATGTGAGACGTTTACCGACGTCGTCACTGATCGACCCCCGCTAGCCGAGAGAGAGCCTATACCTCTTCAGGGAGACGCAATCACGGCGCGCACAGCAGATCGCCAACGACGTAAATAATTGTCTGCGGGACTGTCGTGGCACGTGACCTGCCTAGCCAATCAAATCACACCGATCTGCTGAACAGTATATAACGCCAGTAAAACTACAAGGTTTAACTGAATATAGACTACGATGCTATTGACAGAAAAAGCTGTAATCGAAAATGACAAATCACAATGCGTCCCACTGATGGGCACAGATAGACTCGTCCGGCGCGCCGACAGCCCAAACAGAAGCTCAGCACACAATATCACGCATATATACTTACTTACTTAATAATTACTTGATTGACTGATTGAGTGATTAATTAATTAATTATGTTCCAGTAATCAATTATTTAAATTTCATATGCATTCGTTAGATTCCACGTACAGTTGGATTGATTTTACGCGTTGTTTTTTCAAGACAATTTCCAGGTAAGGCGATCCAGATAAACCCCAAAACCCAGCGTCTGTTTCCTATCCCGAAACACAACGCTAATTCTACTGTTTCGTGAAATTTTATCAGCCGATTTCAGAAACAGGTTGAACTGAAACAAAACGGTATCAAAATATCTCGGAACCAGGACACTTCGGACCCAAGACTTTTCAGACCTACAACTTGATGCCGAGGTTTCTCGGACATTTCGGTACCAGTGCCGAAGTGTCTTCGGTACCAACTATCTCCATTCCAAAACATAACTGTGAAAGTTCTTTTAATTGATCAAACTGTATATCGTGAATTTTATCCTGCATAAAACTTCTGAAGCACATTTGAATACATGCACATAATAATGGAAAATATGATAAATGTGAAATTATCTGGACTGTTGACATTCGGAACTAACGAAAACTTATCGAATATTCGGCACATCACTAGCCTGATTAATCACGAGTATAGTCTACGTAATCAGTCCAATAACGTTCAAAGCCAGCGCCAGCGTGACTTGATTTAAACATACACTGCGTCTGGCCTGTTCACCTTAAGACCTATTCTTTTCCTTGACAGCTCAGGTCCCGAAAATAAATAGTGATGTTCCATGGTTCTCGGTTTCGGTTTGACGACATAATATTCGGTTTAGATACACTACTTTACTCATTTTGCATTAGAGTGTTCACTAAGCGTGTGATTCGAAAACGATGGCGTACGGTTTGAGTCAGTGCTTAAATTGCATAGAACTGCATACTGTCAAAGTGGACGGAATTCTGTTAATCCGCACACCTCTGTTGAAGACACTCCACGGTGGTACTCAGTCACTTCATAATCTGACAGACACAGCCAGCCGTCGCTGTCTGCGCCGTCCAGAATCTGAATATGATGAGACGATCGTGTAGTCGACAGAATAAGAGCTAGTGCGAATGCAGATTTTTGTGGATTAGGTCACGTGACATTGCGGGGGAGGAGCGGGGAGTGGGAGGCGGTTGAAACGATTCGGTTGATGTATATGACGTGCGGTTAGTAGTTTATCATGTTCGTCTGCTCGTGAAGCGGAAAGACGGGACCCATCGCAACATCGTTATGCACTCGCTGGATGGATGCTACATCTAACTAGCGAGCGGGACCGAAGCGGCCTGCGGGCAGACAACAACTTGTAAGGCTCGTCACGTCTGATCAGTGATCAGTATGCGCGACAGACTTCGTAACTGTAGGCGACTGATGCTTCTTACAAACTCGTCGGACAGTGCGCAACACAAATTCTCTGTCTCTCAAACTAGAGCCTATACGTCGCCCAGAAGCAAAACCATTTTGTCGATAGATGCACGCAATTTTGCTCTGTACGACGACTGAAGAAGTCAACTGAAACTGCAGCTTAAGACAGCCGATGACTTAAGTGTTGTCTGCTATCCTAGAGGAAAGTCCTCGTCTTCGACAATCCTCGAGGACTCTTTTTATAAGTCCTTGTCCTTGTCCTCGAGTTCTAGCCTCAGATCCTTGACATCAACACTGGTCGATGTAGCCGGTGTCTGTCCAGGTATTCACCTGTTTCGTACCCTTTGACGCCCACTGTTGCCATACGGGTACAGCTATAAAGCATCCTGTGCCAGACCGGATTAAGCCGTCATTTGTAATTTTTGACATCCGGGCACTCTGACGCTCAGTCCCAAGCTTCAGATTGCCCAGATGTCAAAAAATACATATGATGGCTTAATCCGGTCTGGTATAGGATGCTTTATAGCTGTACCCATAATGGCAACAGTGGGCGTCAAGGGGTTAAACTCTTTGACGGTTTCCAGTTGTCATGTAGAATTTCAGTCACGTGTGGTGACCCCTGGCTGGTACTGGTGCCGCCACCGTGTTTGAGTGGATGCCGGCGTGCATAGCAATGATAGCTCTGGGCAGTTGTGACGATCTAATTTGCATACTTGACGAGCAGGTGCGAACCCTCTGATTGGCTGCCAGCTCATCACGGCACGACGCGACATGACCGCCGGTTTTCGCCAGAATTTCAAACATCAAAATGAACTATGTCCGGTCGGCACAATTATGTAACTCCTCCGTGGTTCGCGTTATAACATCACATCCTCACGCAGACTGTCCGTGTAGGCTCTACTCACTCCAGTACTGTGTAGCATTCACAATCAGTACAAACTACTGTCCATCAAAAACATTTAGTGCAGCTTTATTAACTCGTGCAGTAGGGCCTACTATTATTGTATACAGTTTGTTTACTGTATTTGGTTTCGAATTTACGTGTTATTTTTTCTGCAGCCACTCGCTAGTGAATAGACGTTATAATGATAGAATAGTTTTCGATACCTCATTCATTAGCTCATCGCTAACAGTAACGACTCAACGTAATTGCTATAGGTGCTCGTAAGTCGCGGGCACCTGTCGAAGTAAGTAAGTAAGTAAATGTAGATTTATATTGCACATTTCACAAAAAAACCACTAAAACATCACCAGGCAAACAGCTGCGTTTTCAGGTCGTTTAAAAGTGGCCCGCCCGACGCAGAAGCTGGATTACGCCAGATTATACAATACGATACGATACGCTAGAAGAGTTTAACGTGGACTCAAAAGCTGAGTGTGATCAGAATACCAGCGGCAGGGAGCGGGTCAGAATTATAGACGCGTGTTTTAGTTTTGTGAGAAAATCTGTCAGTTTGTTTAGATCCATGAACGTCTTAGGTGTAGGTGGTCACATGATAATACAGTTTGGAACGGCGATATAGGACGACTATCGGAATCAAGGATATGGCCTTATTAGGCCTTCCATTCCGATAGCTTCCCGATAGCGTTACCATGGTGATTGCTTGCTCTCCGTTGGATGCCGGACAAATGATTGACAGATATGACCGACCAATAGCAGATTTATTGGACACAGAATAGATACAGCGCATAAATTTAGCAAAATATTCAGCAATTTAGCAATTTAGCAATAAACTCAGACCTTTGAAATGAGCCAGTAGCTTCCAGACTCCCGAGTCATAAGTCCTGCTAAAGATCTTTGAATCAATCAATCAATCAATCTTAATTTGCTCAATTAGTGTTTGTACTTGAAATAGTCATAAAACAAAACGTACAGACACAAAGTACGTACGAACCAGACAGCAAGATCCGAATACTGTATACAGGCACTCCCAGTTATGAAAAAAAACACAAAAGCATAGGTAATAAAGTTTCAGATCTTCCACGAGATCAACCTTTGTTTTACCAAATCCAAATGAAACTCAGAGTAAACGTCCACAACTAAGGCAGTTCAAAAGTGTGAGAAAATTAAGTACGTAAACGCTTACGATATCTGGTCTCAGTTCATGCGGAAAGTGCACAGCATTGAAAATGTGAATAAGCTGTCAGTATTGCTAGCTGCACAGCCGGTGACCGTGTGTAGCGGCGATTGAAGAAATATTATTGCCAACGACTGTGTATAGCCTATAGCGAGCTACAGAATGGACCACATGGGTGGATGCATCATGGGAAGGGTTGGACCAATTTGCCCCGCGGCTGATTGTGACAAGCTGACGACAGCAGCCGTAGGGTGAACAATACGGGACGATATGACACCCTGAGCCCGGCTCACAATGTGATGTATTGGTACCGAGTTAGAGCATAGCGATAACGAAAACAACGGCAAAATCAACAATGACAATTGTCATTAACCCTCTGGCGCTCACTGTTGTCATATGGGTACAGACCGGATTAAGCCGACATTTGTGATTTTTGACATCCGGGCACTATGACGGCGTTTGACGCTGGCTGACACAGGATGCTCTATAGCTGTACCGATATGGCAACACAGGGGCGTCAAAGGGTTAACAGACAGGGTTAACTGGCAAAAAAGTTAGTGATCGCTGTAGCGATAAAGACAGTAATTCTACAAAATAACAGTGTGTATCAGATACAATATCACACATGATCGTACGTTGCCAAAACGTCCCCAAAGTCGTTCCAGCACAGGGACGACTGCCCTGTTCAAAGTCGAACGCGACGTTCGGCTAATCAAAACTGGTTTGTGCCGTTGACTGACGACGTTGCCGCGTGGCGAAAACTCGGTTACCATCGCGTCGACGACGCAACGCACGCGACCAGTGAGTGTGTTAATAATTTTACCCGTCGACATGAAACGACCAGTCTGTCGTCATCGGCGAACAACTCTTCTCCGACAGAAATAGACCAGAACAGAGCACAAGAGAAGAGAAGCACCATAGAAGAATATCCAGAACTTTCTTCTTCTTCTTGGTAGCGTACTCCTAACAGAGCGTTGCCGTACTGACGACATGTTGCCAAACCTTCCTGTCCCTTGCCTTCCTCCACGCCGTGCGGACTCCAAGTTCTAGGGCTGAACGTCATCGTCGATCGTTCTCAGCCAGGTGGTTCTTGGACGCCCCACGGGTCTCCTCCAGTCAGATGGCGGTCGAGACGACACGGTGATGGTCTTCCTCCTGGGCTGACCGAGCCAGGTGCCCGAAGAACACACTAAGCATAACTGTTTTACTTCCTGATATATTGATTTCTTTGCCTCCTGCGGCTAGTCATCACATAAACTCATGTAAATACGACTACATTGCAGTCGACATTTCTTTCACGTTTTCTTCTAACCGAAACCGAATAAAAATACGCGAATTGACTCGGACGCTGCTAAGCTTTAAGCGATCCACTTGTCGCCACTGAACTGCAACAGTACCGATTGGCAATTTTCACTTGGGGTAGGGTTACGCCAAAGCTTATTCTCCCAGAGTTCTAAGCCGAATGAGCTGATTTTTAACACAATGTTCTACGATAGTGTGTGCTAAAAAGATCCACACGGACAGTTGATCCGGGCCCTACTTTCGGAATGCGACGACTCTGAAGATCCTGACGCCACGATTATGACGCCAGAGTCACGTGACGTCATCAGTGACGTCACCAATCGACACGCCGTAGCCACTTTCCTATAGGGTTTCTATTGGACACGAACCTCTAAATCGCTAAGTTTCCGAGATATACTTTGTATCAAATTTGTGGGCAAATAGCCAGACACATAGACACGTCGACTGACAGTAAGGGCAGCTTAAAACTTAGCAGCGCGCGAGCCAGTATAACTATAAGCGTGTTCATGCAGTTCAGAGTTCTTCTGTGTCACGAAGCTAGCAAATACGATACGATACGATACAATACGATAGGAGAGTTTAACGTGGACTCCAAAGAGATCATGTCGAGATCCTCGTGAAGGAAACTCTAATCCTTGGTTAAAGAAATCAATTTTTACAACCAACTCTAAGCATTCTTCTTTCTCGTTTTACACTCGCCAAGTTGCCTTGATTTTACTAAACTTATTTTTACTTAGCGTTTTATATCAGTCGCTTTTAACATCTTCTATATGCCATTGCATAATGCTACTACACCAAAAAAACATGTGAGTACATTTTCTACAATAACTTTAACAACAAGTGTCCGATTACAATAATTTTTGGCATAGTTAGTGGTAAGTCTATGTGTCATCCAACTTGAATGGCACTAATTGTGCTGATGTGCCGTTAAGAAACTACTCACTCACTCACCCCTTGGTCAAAAAATACTCGCCAGTTGACTGTGTGGCAGTCATAAGCCGGCTGCTGACACACAATGCTCATGCTAATTTCTATTCACCGCAGTCGCAATTGTGCCTCCGCCATTAATGAGACGCCGCCAGCCGGCCGGGTTAATGCGAACTAAATGTGCGCATAAATTATGCTAATATTTTCGCCGTTCGTTTATGGAAATAATCATTCTGATCGCAGGAGATCAACGCGTCTGCATCTACGCTTCTTCCCCTGTTACATGTTTATTTCAATAGCAGCTGCCAATGTGTTTGCAATGTCATTGAAGTCTGTGTTGAAGTGACAGTTTTTTGCGTATGATATTTTAGTATATTTTCGCTGTTTTTATTGTGCTTTTATTGTATTTTACTGTGTATATTGTGTGCTGCTGCCTTATGGCGTAATAAACGATGATTTTGATATATTGTGTGTTTGTGTGTGGGTATATTTTCCACTAGATGTCCCCACTAGTCACTCGTTGACGTGGAGCTGTTGAATACTGCAACATAATCCGTCACCGGGACGACAGATGGCGCCATGAGTATCGGGTCCAAGAAGAGTAGAATAGCTACTCGAATATTACGCAATTTACACTTCTACTTTGTCCTTGAGTACGGTCAGATGCGATATATGTAACATTGGCAGTTTGTGGGTACAACTGGACTGATAAAACGCTAAGAATCTGCGTTGTTTGATGACAAAGCACATCGAAACGGCGTAAATCGTATCAGTAGCGTTAAGCCGCGGACTCAGAGCCAATGACGCACAAAGACTTCGGCTTCAAAGACTTGAAAGATGTGTTAATTAAACCAAGTCGTCGCGCGCCTTCTGCAGTGCGTCTGAGCTCCGGAAGCTACGAGAAATGAATATTTATGAGATCAGCGACCGGTTGGCCTCTAGGATTTGACGAGAAGACACGCGTGGGCGACTATAGAGGCGGATGTCGGATTATCTGAGAGATTTAATAGTTCAAGGATTCGACACAGCCTCCAACGATGGACGTTAACCCGCCTTACTATGGGACAGGAATTATTGTTTGTAGACATTGTCTAAGGTATCTAACGCAAGTTTACCTGATATATCAACGACGATATAGTGCGTGCAGACAAGATACTCGAAATACATTCTATAAGGCGAAACAACACCACGCAGAAAAAAAAACACCCAAACATTTTGTGTTTATGGAACAGTATGACACACAAAATGCTGACAGTACTTATCAAGAATGTATTTTTTAAGTTAAAGATGTTTAGTTACATCCACCCCGATCAGTGCACTGAAAAGGCCAGTCGTGAATTTAGACACTTTGCGTAAGCATCAATAAGCTACATGTATGGTCTAGTTCCCCCAACAGGTAGCGGATATACACTGCAACGGACGAAGTGTGGAAAATGCAGTGTATTGGCCTAAAAGAACTGGCACATGGATTGAAATTTAGAACAGATTTTCACTCACAAGTGAGTCTGTAGATGTGAACTGACTTCGGGTTGAACCCCCTCCAACCCCCTGCAATTTCAAAACTGGGAAATGATGTAGGCCTAACGCACATAAACACCGTATAGTGACCGTACGAAACGGAACACAATCATCTATTCCTACTGCTAGCTGGTACCGTGGTAGCGCCCATCCACTGTCCAGTATCCATGCCAATCCCATATACCTAATGATCCATCGCTCAATGTTCGTATCTCTCTATATTCGTCTGTGTGTCTGCGTACACTTGCCTCTGTCTGCTGCCGCAGCCCATTAGCTATCATTGTGTCATACATAAGTGCCGGATTAATACGATAACTTCCGTAGTTTACAGGGAGATTGCGTTCTTGTCTGTTCGTCTGTCTGTCAGCAACAAAAACTTCCAATCGGATTCCGTTAAAACGATGTAGTGATGCCTTTCTGATCAGCAATTCGCCCCCTATGAAAGAGTTTCACCGGGGGGAGGAGTTGGGGCGAAATGTTCTATATTAAAGTCCAGTGGGGGCATTGTTTAATTGCAGCAGTGTTACCAAATTTATGACGTGTGGGCCAGGTATGGTCAAACTCCCCCACCAATCCAAGGGCGTGAAGCCAAGCTAGCATCCAACATTCTCTGTTCTCAGTTTTCAGTCATGCGTCAGCTCGCACGCTATCATGCTGCTGACTACACTTATCCGGTCGGCCATCATAGGCCTACTAGTTATCGACAAAATCCCTATCCTAACCTCAACTTTAACCGTAGAAACTAGTCTCACTGACCCTAGCAGCTAATCATAACCGGGTGGCCGTTTTTTTGCGCTACGACAGCCTTTATAATTCATTCCGTTGAATGTTCTCCATTACAGTTTCATGCACTAAATCACAGCCTGTCTACACTATGCTGTCGGTCGGTCTTTGTACCGTGTAAACGGAACGGACTGTTTTCGATCCGACGCCGGCCTATCATATCCGATCGCACTGGCTCGGGGGTTGCAATAATTTGCCTCGCGGCGCTCGAAACTTAAGACGCGTGCAACGCATTACAATCAGATATTGGCCGACGACAGTGATTAATGACCTGTTCACACGTGCAGCCTACGGTACTGTATTGTTGGCCGGGACACGCGCGTCGTGTCAGTGAGTGACCGACCGGTGACGTGACGTCAGTGGATTATATCAACGCCTCCCTGGCTTTTCGGGAATCCCTCTTCGATTGTGTGACGCTGTATACACTTGGCGGGGGGGGGGGGGGGGGA
>Ga0056114_1000974_pt1 | contig 11874 bp, 7 predicted proteins | sample WorMetHERISLAND1_FD_77005 | JGI IMG/M metagenome (GOLD analysis project Ga0056114, IMG submission 77005) | Marine gutless worms symbiont microbial communities from Max Planck institute for Marine Microbiology, Germany - Olavius loisae HERON... ...
GAGTAACTACGTCGATCGAGACCAACGCGCTACTGCTAAGCCAGGCCACCATTTAAAGTGAGTGAAAAATTCAGATATGTTGAACTCAATTTGAGACCACCAATACGTCTAAGAATACTCAGAGTAAAACAATTTCTACAATTTTTCACATTCCTTATTAAGTAAGTATGTAACGAATTTATAACGAGTGAAAGATCTGGTAATGGTATCAGAGGTGCAGATAGAGGACCGGTTACAAATGTCTTGCAAACATATAAGTCTTGAGCTGAGATCTAAAACTAGTGAAACTATCAGAACAGCAGTGTATACAAATGAGGGAAGACTGTTCCAAAGAGTGGGGGCGCAGCATGAGAACCAACAAGCAGCAATGTTAGAAGATGAAGACTGTGTTGACAGTAGGTCTGACGTAGATGACCTCAGGACACGCGACTAGGTTACATGTGCATCGCTACAGGTCCGACCGCTAGACCGATGATCACCGCTAATGGCTCAAATTAGGCGTTCTTGTGGCATTCACATTCCTTATATGGTTTTGTTAAGAAAAGTTCTCTCCAGCTGCTCCAGTTTTCTTGTTCTCAGGCATGCTTTATAACGACTGTCCTGAGAGCTCTGGCACTAACTATCTTCCAGTTAGACTGTACTCTGTGTCAGTTATTAGGCTCACCAATAATGAGATACAATAATTGAAGACACGTTGGAATAATATAATTTACTGTAGGATTTATATGATACAATACGATACGAGAGTTTAACGTGGACTCGAAAGCTGAGTATTCAGGGCTGAGCATCAGAGTGCCCGGATGTCAAAAATTACAAATGATAGCTTAACCCGGTCTGGCACAGGATGCTTTATAGCTATACCTATATGGCAACAGTGGGTGTCAATGGGTTAACGTGGAACACTTGTCATTCAAAACAACAAACATTGAGCTGTCATGTACGATACACGACCGACCTGGTTGTAAAGAATGCGAGTGGTTTATTGCGTGGACAGTATTCAAAGTTGCTGTTTGTCGGATTGCCACAGTTCGGCGTCAATGTGGACTGGATTAACAATGCAGTGACACCACGGGCCGCAAGCACCTGACATTGAGTTCTCTCCAGCAACTCCTGCCAGACACATCGAACAAGACAATCTCACACGATGGCGAGGAATGGTAGGCAGTACACAATGTGGCAATACTCTCTGTATCAATAGTCCACAGCCAAACACCATTTTCATTCCCAGTGACCTTGACCTCTGACCTTTTGATCTCAGAATTACACCACCATTCACTAGCGTAAGCGGTAACTTCCCCCCAAAATAAAAACCTTCTACCACTTGAGTGAATGAAAGTTATGTGACAGACAGAGAGACAGACAGATATCAGAAAACGGAGCATTTCTGCCGGTGAAATGTACTCAATGATATCAGTATAATGGGCCACTCATCATTCTGGTCCTGGATTGACTTACATCAATCTGTTCTTGACAAAGATATGCGCGAAAAAATATTTTTACGTTTTCGTTCCCCAGTGACCTTGACCTTTGACCTTTAGACCTCAAATTTGCTCTCCTAGTTACTCTTGTCCAGCGCTGTTTCTACTAAGTTGATGTTGATGACGTCCAAGAGACATTAGTGATCGCAACCTCGTGACTGGGTGGTGTTTGGCCAGTGTCCGACGGCAGAGGATTCAACACTCCGAGCAGACTCATCCACGTCTCTTCAAATTGTTGACGACTGATCCACCCTGGCACGTCATCACAACAAACAACTAACAGATACAACCACGCTGTCAAACACTCGCTGAGTTGAGTCGAGTAAAGTCTCACTCAACACATTATAGGTTCTTACCTTACCTTTGGGGTTGATGTCGCCTACAGACGACACCCAGCACTAAGACCACCAGGTAGGCCGATTGCACATCCCCGATAAGGCAGAGGCTAGAGAAATCTGCTACAAGTTTTGCAATCTTCAGGAGTAAAGGCCAACGTATAATAATGACTTTATTATTGTCAATTAAATATTGACCTAAATCACTATAATCCATACGGTAAAGACATAGAAGAATAAATCTAGTAGTTGAAAGTGCGTTGCATCTCCTTACAAGTACTTACAACCATCATTTGTATTTTTTGACATCCAGGCACTCTGACGCTCAGCCCTGAGCGTCAGAGTGCCTGGATGTCAAAAATTAAAAATGATGGTTTAACCCAGTCTGGCACAGGATGCTTTATTACTGCTGTACCCATATGGCAACAGTGGGTATCAAAGGGTCAACCTCCGTGATTACAGCTATCACTAGCTCAGCAACATCCTCTCACCGAACGTGTTGACTCGGCGGATAAACTCCGCAAGAATGTCTCGCTCGCGAAGAAACTCGAGCGGTAGTGGCGGTAGATGGGTCTTGAGCTGGCCTGCTGGCGACGGCATCCAACCCATCTTCCAGACAGCAGGCGGCGTGCGAGCGTAAGTGTTCAACAACGGAACACGAGCCAGACCTGACCACACAATCCACCTTACCAGAACACCTCAAACAAGTGAGTGAGTACTGAGTACCCGGTAGATTCTCAACGGCGCATCAGCACAATAGGCTATACAGTGCCATTCATGTTGGTCAGCGCTGGAAAATACAAGACAAATTAAAAATACAGACAATACAGAAACTAAACACAACACAGAAAAAAACAAACAAAGCAAAACATAGCAAAACAAAACAACCCTGATTCAGTTGCCTCTTATGATACTCAGCCAGGAAGTGAGGTGGGCTTATTCTACAGTGCTCCCGAGCCTACACGGGGAAACAACTCAAGCAATCCATGGTATATCTGATTTATGCTTTTGAGAGTACTATCGACTTCATTGTGTAACTCTGTGTCAAATACGAGTCAAATAAAATCACTTGCAGCACAGTTTGAGGTCAATGATGGACCAACAGTCAACATCGCATCATGTCTTCTTTAGTCGCTTCAAATGGCTGAGTCCAGAGCTTGAACGACGATGTGCAGTATAAACTCACGTTTTACTTACTTATTTAAAAAACTCCAGCACATGACACAATATAACTTGAACCATCGGCTGACATCATTATGAAAAACAACCTATACCACAAACTACTACCAGACTTCAACATGACAATGACGTCTAGGTGGACCAGCTGAGGTTCTGCTAAACAACGGAACGGACTGGACAGCTGTATGACCCACGGTGCAGTCACCTTCTGCTACTAGTCTGTGTCGGTGTGTTATGTGTTAAAGACTCGTCACAGACTCCATACTGAGGTGGAGTGGATATGAGATCAGAACCCGTACCAGTTCCGTTCAGCACGATTATAATAACACAGCCATTCAGTAGCATATTATGAGAAGGCACACGAAACCGTCATAAATATTCATGAACCCGCTGGGCTCACTGTAACCACTAAACTATTAGGCTATCTGGCTTTACCACCTATGACTGACTCCGCCCACTCAAACTGCGAGCCTCGGCAATGTAATGCTGTGGTCAATTCAATAATGTGTGGTTCACACAGTTAATAATATTAACATACTTTCACTGACTTTTCCTCTGAGATCTACTGAAAAGAACTGAATTGAACTGAACTAAACTGTGGAACAGCCCTGCTTCACAAGCAAACAATTGACAATTTCTCTGACAAATGACGACTGTACCACATCTCCATGAACCATCTCACTTTTCAGGGTTTTCTGGTGGAGCATTCACCATGATACCAGTAGCAGAACAGCAGTGCCAGACACAGTACCAGATACACTGAAATCCACAACTCTAGCAACCGACTCAGTACTGACCTACTATGACTGATCTGAGAGGCTGCAGGAGGTAGCGAGGCAATGAACAGTGCCGGTGATGGGACGGATTCATAAATGTTGACAAACCATCGACCAGGTCCGAAATCTGGTCGCAAGCTCGAACTGCATTCTGGTCATCTGCAAACGACAGCAAAAATAAAATTAAAGTTAAATTATGTAAAATAATGCAAAACAGAAACACAAAATGACAATCTACAGGCATCAACATAAGCTAGTTTTGTTGATGTAAAAATCTGACAAAAGAAACCTTTAAAAACCGATAAAGTTACGTCTGACAAGATCCAGTGAAATACATTCTATATGCTTTTCATACAAATAACAGACTTCTGAGTTGAGCTGAATTCTGAAAGGTTTAACATCACACTGGACACAGTACAGGTCATTATGGAGACGATCTTCTTAACCAATCACTTGACTGATATTGACAAAACTAATCCTAATGAACAACACAAAAACCTAAACAGCCAGACAAAAAAAACAATTAACATATGCACAAGCTAAAGCAGATGAAACTACAGCCTGGTTTATGGCCTTTTACTCCATCCAGCAAGGAAATGGATCAGACCTATTCTACATCTCCCAAGGCTCGCACAGACTCTGGATTCAACACAACGAAGAAAGATCATTTTTTATAATTAAAAAGCTGTGGAATAAAATCAATAAACACTACAATCGGATCACTGACCACTGAAACTGCAGGTGGCTAGGTCATCCTGACTGTCCTGGCTCGGCAGTCGTCCAAACCGCTCTCCGGGCACCAAGCACACTACACAGATACATTACACACACACTGAACTATCATGACAAAACCTGCTGTACTTATTATACATGGCAAATTATTAGAGTACTACTGCAACCGCAACATAACAATTAATTAAAATATTATGCAATCGTCAGATAACTGCAGTTTAATTGAATATTGCAACTCCTGCTTACTAGAATTTATGTCTGCGTATTAATTTTGTTAACGGCATTAATCTTTTCAATCGCGATTCATTCTTAAATTCTTTAAGATGTCGACAAAACGTGTATATTGTCTGTGTCAGTGATGTGAAGTGCAGCAGCCACTGCGAATGATTAGTCACTGGATGTACCGTTGCAGTGTGGTATTATGGACAGAGTTCCCACTCTGTTACTGGCAAAAAATTCCGGGACTTTTCCAGGACCCCCATACAAATTTTCAGGACCTGTTTGGAGCCCACAAATGTATTTAACCCTTTAAAGCCTACTGTTGCCAATTTTTGACATCCGGGCACTCTGACACTCAGGACTGAGCGTCAGAGTGTCTGGATGTCAAAAATTACAAATGATGGCTTAACCCGGTCTGGCACAGGATGCATTATAGCTGTACCCGTATGGCAACAGTAGGCTTTAAAGGGTTAAGTAAAGCAACAGTCAATGCAAACTGGGAGCTACAGTATTGCTGCTTGTTTTCCATTTGAACCACTAGAAAAATGCATGACTTTCAGGGATATTTTCCAGGACTTTCTAGATCCTGGAATTTAAAAAAAAATCCAGGACTTTCCAAAGGGCATGGGAACCCTGTATAAAGACTGATTCTCCCATTGACATCAAAGTCAAACGACACAGGACTGAGTCAAGACTGGACACTGACTCACATGAACAGACGAGCGCGTGTACAGCAGCCGTAGCTGAGCAGACGAACGATGCCGACTCACGCTCCGACAGCACCGTGACTAGCTGACCATTACACAGTACGCTAGACAGACAGTTGAGTATGGACAGCATCTGATCAGAGGACAGTAGGCGACCATTAGACAGAGTCCAGTGTAACACCTGTAACACATCATGTCATATACAGTAACTAACGCTCTCACAACTTTTACAACAGCTGACAGAGTCCAAACAACCAGAGATAATGAATGAACGAATGAATGAATGAATGAATGAATGAATGAATGAATGAATGAATCAATCAATCAATCAATCAATAATTTTTAGGTGGTCTAAGTAACATGCAGCTACCACAAGGACCAAACAGAGAAATAGTTAATTTATAAAACTAGGCCAGGATATGAAGTCGAAACATTCGCAGTTTTAGTACGTTTCAGTACGTTAGTCGACGGGAGTTGAACAGTCTGTGAATAGAAAAACAGAAGATTTGCAGTAGACTGAAAAGACAAAATTCGTGTACAGAGAATGGTAGTGAAGTCTTATCATTTCCCGCAATGGCTCACTGGGGTAGACCCGGGGTTGATGTCATTGTTATAAACTGACATTAAGACATCTCTTATAAAAGATGACTCATCCTGATTGTGCTTCAGGTCAAGGTCAAGGTCAAAAGTCATGAGATATATAGTCATTTTTAGTTTTTTCACGAATATCGGTAATTCACGTTAGCAAATGGCTAGTTGTGGACCAAAGTTGCATACAAGGAGCTCAATATTCGCGAGACATCTGACGTTTTTTATCACCACGACTGAAGCAGACACCATATACAGCAGACTTTCCCCGTTTGAAAATAACATCGGTATCTAGACTAGTGCAGATGGTCACCCACAGCGTAGCACTAATAAAGGTAATTGGCTATTTCAATGGTAAAATTTTCACATATGACCCGTCATCCGTGAGATCTGAAATAACCATTTTTGACATGGAGAAGGAGTGACAGCAGATGACGGAGTACTGAATCTTACCTCCATACAGACAGCCGCAAACCGCACGACATCTTTAACAGACTCCGAAGCTACGTTGTGTTGCCATGGTAACGACTGGAGGGCTGAGAGAAGACTGGATAACGCTGACGAGAGATGAAGGATGGACGTGAAACAGTGAATGTCACTGAACACTTCTTCTAGATGTTCACGATAGCGGTCGACCATTTCATGCTGCTCAAACCGAACCACCTAAATACGCATCAAATCATCGTCAAATCTCATCTGAACAGATGCGGCCATACACATAACATCCCTAGTGCAAGAATGAGCAAGATTAACAAAAATAACAAAAACTAAAAATAAAAATATTACTGTATGTCTTACTAGGTCAGATAACAGCCTTCCTGTACCTCAGTTAATGGCTGTACGTTTGTCTGTGCTCTTCTGTTAAATAGCCGTTTCTGAAATGAAATTGATCAATTAATTGACAACTGATCACCAACAAACAGTAATAGTTTTGGTTTTCATTTAACACGCCAGCATCGTGGTCAGCTAGCTGTGCCTCGGCTAACCACCTACGGAGGACATTCGTTCATTTGTTGTGCTGCTGCCATGTGGAACAGTCTGTCTGAGACAATGCTCTATCACGGCTTTCTTTTTCAGAATCACCTTAAGACACCTCACTTCTCTCGCTACTAACACATATATGCTGTTAGAGGTCATACTTTAGTTACTAACTGCATTATCCTTAACAGTTTCACTGCCACACTGAGAAGTTCTCATCAGTCAATGCACAATGACTGGTGCCACTGACGAGTATACTCATCATTCAGTACATGTAACTCAGCCATAAACTGGCACTGCAGCAGAGATCCTGAAGGAACCTAAGTCGTACCCAAGGACGGCACCAGGGACAAATTGGACTGACAGCAAACATGTTAGTGAATGGGGGGAGAATGGCCAACAAACTACATACAATACACGATTCACGGCGTCGAATTAGGTCAGGTCAGCTGCGGTAAACAAACCTTTGGGTGCGAATTTAATGTGATAAAGGTCGTCTGTATTCTCTTTTTCGTACGATTAGTATTAGAACCCAAGTCCAAACGAAGCCAATCAATACCAAAAATATTTCGATACGTTAAAAACTACAGACAAATGTTTGTTTACCGCGCGTGACATATTAGGTCAACGCCCATAGCCTGTAATTTTACTATTTTTAGCACATCGTGATATTGTGTATGACACCAACAAGACAAATTAGCAGAACTGTTTACTGAGAGACACAGAGACAGAGACAGACAGACAGAGACAGACCTGATGTGGAACGGGCATCATATTGATAATACTGTTGATGCGTCGATAGAGCGTAAGTTCTGCAGCTCTAAGCAGCGGGTCCAGACTACGAGGCTCGCTACTGTGCACATGTAAGTAGGCCGAGGTCATTGGGCTGTGAGGCAGGCTGGACTGTTCACGGTATGAACGCATGGTGCACCGCGCCCCGAGCACGATAGATTCACTCAACAACGCCAGGCTACAGTTCTGTTAAACCAACACACAACGTTACAGACAAACAGCTGCCAGAATAATGAACATCACCATATTTGCTTCTACATTTCACATGTGAAAACCAAAGAATTAAAAAAATTAGCCCCACGTGGGACTGCCAGTCGACTCCCTGAAAAAGGCAAAATTCGTACACCCTAAGTTTGAAGGTCACGTGACGCAGAACGAGGAAGAATACGAAAAATCTGTCTGGTTATAATTTAGATACCGTCTTAGAGTATCATAATTCACCATTAATCTATTTATTACATTCATACCAGCGGAGGAGATAAACTTTGAAATTGGCCATTTTCATGACCTTGACCTTGGATCGGGTTATACGACATACTGTTGTGTATCACTCATCGACCTCTACCCAAATTTTGTTGAGATTGGACAAAACTTTTTGCGGACAGAGAGACATACGTACTGACAGACATTGAGACCGGCTTTATTAGGTGACTCAAAGTAGTTGACCTAGAAAAACTCAAAAGGTAACTGAATAGTTTCAGCACAGCTAGTTTGGAGCCGAGATAATGCTTCAAAGTACACCACAGAAGTGAACAAAGTTTGGAATATGGCGTCTACATAATATAGTCATAACATTTGAAGTTAAAACTACGGAATATTGACAGAACATTCCAAACCATCGTCATGGATCTCTTAACCCTTTGACGGCCACTTCTGCCATATAGGTACAGCTATAAAGCATCCTGTGCCAGACGGGTTAAGCTGTTATTTGTAATTTTTGACATGGCACTCTGACGCTCAGCCCTGAGCGTCACAGTGCCGTCAGAGTGCCCGGATGTCAAAAATTACAAATAACAACTTAACCCAGTCTGGCACAGGATGCTTTGTAGCTGTATCTATATGGCAACAGTGGCCGTCAAAGGGTTAACTTATGGAGACAAGCTAGTGCATGGCTTGATGTAGACTACCTTGTGCATGATAATGTTGAGTATGCTGGTGTAGTCAAGTCGCTGTAGGAGCTGAACGCAGTGACGTCGCTCCACTCTGAACCGACAACAGAGATCACTGACGACCGAAACAAACCATTCCTGCAACAGACACCAGACATTCCTCACATAACAGACATAGTTTCCCGTGCTACGACACTTCCATTCCCAACACTGACTCCACTCATGTGGATACACTGTTGACATTCAATGACTTTTCCCCGACTACAATGGTCTCCTTTGGGGAACTGGAGGAGACCACCAGGACGCCCTCGTACTACGTAATCCAATAACCTCTCCCTAAATGTCGCAAATTGATGTGGCTCAGAATCGTCCACTCTGGAGACTGATATTTTTTTGGCACTGTGCACTCCTAGTGGTGCATGCCATAAAAGAAGAAGAAAAACAATGGAAATAGTTACCTACAACAACTTAGCTAGTGTGTACTTTCTAACTGGCTTTTTCTCGTCTCCCACATCACCATTCTTACTTATACACTTACTGTGCATATTCAAGAGCATCAACGTTGTGAGCGTCTCTCTTGGTAACTGGCCAACACTCAGAGCCATGCAGCAAGATTGGTAAGTCTTTTTTATGTCTATTCATCAAAAAAAACTCAAAAACGTGTAATACAAAACGGCCACAGATTCGACCACGAGTCTCTCACTCTCTGAACAATAACAAACTGCTCAACACCGCGCCTCTGATACCCTTACTAGGTCTTCTGTACGTTATAAATTCGTTACTCACTTACTTACTTGACATTCTTGACCTTCTCAAAATTGCTCAAAAACTCTTGGATTATTCTGAAATGGATTTCCAGGCTACTGTATTAGCACGATTAGCAGATAATCAGTAGATAATCTGACGCAATAAACCATCGCATGTAGATGAAACCAACCTTGCCGACTTCAACGTCTGAGATGGCGCCGGCCGGTGTCAGAGACAGTGGTCGTGGTCTGTCCGTTACACTGACCGTTCGGTCGTCAGTCTTCACTGCATCGGCAAGCTTATGTAGCAGCGTCGCCAGACGACTGTGCCTACCAACATCACAGTTACCGTATGATGAATTTCTCACATTCATCACTGACAATCAGAGTAATTAATTAATTAATTAATTAAGTAGTTAACATCAATTTATAATGGCACACTACATCTACAGCTCTAACGTACTAAACTTGCTCGAGAAAAAATGTGAAATGTAACGCTGACGGTTCGGTTGACTGTCTGATGTCTACACATCACAAACAATATCACTTGACATCTGCTAACGAGGCAGAATTATCTCTTCTTTGATGTAAACTCAGATAAACTCAAGACGTTTCCATTGTGTTAATGTTGTCGCCAATTTCATCTGTCGCCAGTTTGAATGTCGCTGTTTTGGTTATGTTGTTATGACACTGTCGCCGTTTTAGTTTGTCACCGATTTTGGTTGTCGCCATTTTCGCTGGTCGCTGTTTGGTCGCCACACCATCTGAATAATTCGAATTATCTTAGGTCTTAAAAATCTCCATTTGTTATAACTGCAGATTATGATCATAATTCATCTCATAATAGATGATACCTTTATCACAGTCCTGTAGGAAGCAAAGACTACAATGCTGCAAAACTGAGTTTTACTGACCGTTCAGTCAGCTGGTGTTTGTTCATGAAATGTAGAAGTTTGTCGATGTCTTCCACTGACAACTGTTTCATACCGTCCTGTTGACAGCGTCACACAAACCAGTCTGTCATCCCGGCAGGACACGGATCACACTAGTCTAATGTCACCATAAATCCAACATGACGGACAAACGGACGGCTATCAGTTGGATTTGTGTCACACTGCTGGATCTAACCAAGAAACCATCCAATTATCAACAAGATTTAGTTGAACATAAACCGATGAAAATTATGACAGTCAGAAAAACCAGAAACACTCTCTTTTTCTAAGTTCAAGACGGTACCTTGCCATACCTTACCTTACCTTCGGGGTGGATGTTGCCCAAAGATGACATGCAATGGTCAGACCACCAGGTGGGCCCACTGTGCTTCCCCGTTAAGCCAAAGGCAGTAAAAATCTCCCAGAAGCTTGAAAAGCTAATGGGGTAAGACAACATATGTTACCTAGATCAGTGTAATCAGACGCTACATGCATCAGCCAGTGCAGGAAACACGCCTGTCCCGTATGGTAAGTTTAAGATGGCAGACAACTGCCATATTGAAAATAGTTATATCACCATATCTCGGTAAAAGTCATCATAATTAAGCGATAAGTGACCAAGGAGGTTGTAAGGTATCACAGAAGAGACCAGACCTCCGGCGTGTCAGCAAGTAACATCTCCAGACGGCGACACGCGATGCTGTCAGCGATGCGAGCGAGCGCGAGGAGGTGTGTGCCGAGGAAACACTCGACGAGAAGTGTGACGAGTGAGCCGCTCTGACCAAGATGAACGTCCTTGAGACACTGCAGGGTCTGTTGAACCATCGACGGAGACAGCTGTCACATCACCACATGTCACCACTAGAGAGACGGATGACAATCATCTGATACTAAGTCAGTAAGTAAGAAAAGTTATGAGGTGCAGCTTTAACAGTTAAGTCACAATTCACCGCGATCTCAGCAGTCAGCACCCCGAACAAAAATGTCTTTATTAGCTGCTTAAATCATTGAAAACTAATGTCAGCTAGTCGTAGTTCAGCTGGAAGGCTGTTCCACAGCTTCAGTGATTGACTGAGCAGGGTTCAACGTCTCCACCAACACAGTATAGCTTATCTGGGCGACAATTTTTACAGGTCTAAAGACCCAACCAACAGTATCAAAGTACTGAAGGACACACAGAATACAAAAATAACAGGAAAATACAATAAGCACACATAAATACGAAAAACACAGCAAATCCCCTAGTCTACACTAATATGGGGTGACTAGGGGATGGCTCCCACAGAGGGCAGGGTTGGCAAGC
>Ga0056114_1000975_pt1 | contig 11872 bp, 3 predicted proteins | sample WorMetHERISLAND1_FD_77005 | JGI IMG/M metagenome (GOLD analysis project Ga0056114, IMG submission 77005) | Marine gutless worms symbiont microbial communities from Max Planck institute for Marine Microbiology, Germany - Olavius loisae HERON... ...
AGCATACCATTTGATGCTTTATGTAGTTTATTTATGCCAAAAATCATAAAATTTCGTTTATGCATTAATTTGTTACAAGCAAAAATGTAAAGTGGTGTCACTTAATTTGGCCCACCCTGTATGGGGAATGTCAAAAGGGCGCACAAATAATTTTCCCTAAAAGTGGGCGTGGCCTAGCGTCACATTCAGTTCACTGGGGAACGTGACGCTAGCTTGACAAACGTTGTTTTCATTGTGTACACAAGTGCAGACTGACGGACTTTAGGGGATGAGTGAGGGTTAACGGGCGCAATAATGTGCGTGATAACTAAAATTGCGATTTTAATTTCAGCACAATTTAATATTTCGCCACATTATTCGTTCGTGGTCCAAAATCAAATCACCGTGTCCCTATGTCAGTCTTACCACTAACTGCCGTGTTCTGTATACCAGATAGTCTATTGTGAGGCAGTACGGTCGGCTATCCTAGCGAGCGACGGCTTGGCTTCTTGTACTGTTTGTTATATGGGCGATATAATTCGATCAGGCATATTTATATTACACAGGAAATTCCACATCATATAACTAACTGTAGAGCTAAAGCATACAACTAATCGATCAAACAAAAATAAAATAGCGACTTCTAAATAATTTATCACGATCAGTAACTGAACTAAAAAAAGAAACAAACAAAGGTGAAAATTAAAAACTCTGAAATATCGAATATTTTACTAAAATATCAACGGCAATTAATTTTAATTATTGAAACACAATCCTTATGGCACGCAGTTGAACTGTACATTTGCCCAAAATAGGGCGAGACAATACTCTCTATTTCCATGCTAAAACCCATGTCAACTAGAGCAACTAAAGTTGATAGGATGACCCAGCAGTGAATGCTCGCGGTCAATCCCCTTAGTCATACCGAAGGGGAGGGACACGGGGCTTCAGAATCCACACTTTTCACTCTCTCCATCAGTCTGTTCGATCGAGCTCTATAGCGATGGATTCTACAGGAAGGCGCCACACTCTCCGTACAAAGGGATAGGGATATACAAGGGGCAGTTGTCTAGGATTAGCCTACGGGCTTTTGTGTATATTAACCGTGGCTATATGATTAAAAGTTATCACACACTGTGCACAACAACTTTATTTCAACTCAATTTTAACTTTACTTTCCTGCTTTACAATAACGCGGCAAATTTTGCATAAATTACTCTTACAAAAAGTTTAAAAAGTAACAAGATAACGTTCAAGGAACACGGAGTCAGTCTGTCCAATGCTATCTCCGACGCTCTTCAAGATATTTCCATCCAAAAATATCTGGATGACCTTGACACACATGGTCACGTGAAGTCATAACTGAGCGTGTATCCCAGCAGTTTAGGCATATTCATGCAATGACCTTGATCTTTCCGGTCACTTCACCATTCGATTCGCTATAAGCAATTTCCTATTAGTGTCCCTTTGGAAGCCAGCGTAATGTTTCTACGGGTTTTCGAGATATTTGCATTCAAATATATCTGGGTCACGACCTTGACCCCTGAGGTTCAAGACGTCACCGGTCACGTGACCATACTATACCCCAGGTGCCATTTCTTATAGGTGCTCTATTGTAACGAGTCTGTATCTCCAGCTATTTCGGAGATAATGAGCCCTAAACATGGTGGGCCACGACCTTGACCTATTTAAGGTCATGTGACGGCCTCGATCACGTGACCATTCGATTCGCCATATGTCATTTCCTATCGATGTCCCATTGGAACCAAGCCTCTATCTTCGATCGTTTTCGAGATATTCGGCCTCCAAAACCCGTGCGCGCACAGACAAGACACGTTGTAAGTGACTTTATATTCTTTCTATGCAGTGTATTGTATGGAGCATACAATAATAACGTTTTAGTTTTGTCATAACTGTAACAAGTACAGTCGATCAATCTGTGTGGCCAGATTCACAGACCGACTGTATCGTAACGGTAAAACAGTTTACCTGAGCAATAAACCGGTTGGTGTTTTCCCATCGCTTGATGACCTCCTGCACGTATCGGTGTATCGCTCGCCTATCATTATGGTGGCCGTCTATGAAGTCAACGGTTGCAACTATCGTCTGTCCTTGTGGAGTTCTGCGATGAATCTCTTTCACTCCAGGCTGATGGCGAACCGCCTTGCAGTGAGCGTGATGACCAGAAAGATCGACCAGGAAGTTCGTATGATCCCATTTCTGTACACAACAATAGTCATTATAGTCAGAGACGCTTTCCATAAACCAAATAACAGAACGATAACTGCTACATATGCCTTATCGCATTCTGTGCCAAATGCTGTTCTCCAGTCCTGCGTTTAAGACACCGCACGATCGTGCGACCCTATCGACCCGATCCCACAAACCGGTTTTGGGGAGGGGCCGGTGCACTATAGTGCATAGTGCAGCCTATTGCTAGACTTATTGCGTCTCTCCGTCCGTCCGTCCGCCCGTCTGTGTGTCTGTCCATGACAAGTCAGAGCATTGCGAAACGGTGAGAGATAGGCCTACTATGGGGAGCCTATAGGAAGTCACCACCGGGCTACTCATGGGACCCATCTCCAATCCCATGGGACCAACCCTTCCACCAAACTGGGGGCTCAAAACCCACAGTCAAAACTTGCATCGCAAATGCAGCCAAAATGCGCCAAGTAAAACGATGGGTTGTATTGACAGCGCCTTACCCAACAGTACCTTCGTCGACCCCCTAGATGCACCCCTTCCCAAAAAGGGGAAAGTCAAAAATGCCAAGCATCGGCCTCTTGTAGGGTTTCCCTACCTTCTTGTACTAAACATGATTACGATGACGTAGCTGTTCCGTAAATAAACTGAAACTCGGTCAGCCGTAAAAAAACATACGGTTACATAACGCCCCGCTATACATTGCAGGACCGTGGCAGACGTGACGAAAAATACGCTGTTAACTCAGTAGATCACTGCGTATAGTATCCAGTGATGTTAAGTCCTCGAGGCCAAAGTGGCCACGAGGCCAAAATTTTGGCCTCGGCCTCGAGGTTTTGGCCTCGGCCTGGCCTCGATCTCGTTGTCTTATTATATAATCGGGCATTTTTCGTGCAAAAATTGTGTAAAATTCGGGAATGTTGTTAATTTCCCCGCAATAATCTTAAATCATATGTTGTTAATTATTATTTGGTACTTTTTTCATAATTATTTTCGGCCTCGGCCTCGGCCTTGAGGTTTTGGCCTCGTTTAACATCACTGATAGTATCAAGCGACGGCGACGCGTCACTTTCAATATCAGACACGAATGCTTGATATACACAACGAAAGAATATTGTGAAATTTCATTTGATATATAAAACACTTAATATTCATCGTAATGTGCCTGTCTGGTGACTCTTTGATAATGTCTGTACTTACTTACTTACTTACTTAATGCACAGTATTTACTTTTATTTTATAACTCTAATGACATTCTGCAATGTTTTAAAAAAGTACGACATCGAGCTGAGACAATACAGCGACGAAATTAAGCTTACTATACTCAGGAGATCAAACCATTGTGCACTGGGGCATGAAACAAGCAGAGGCTCCTACGCATGTCACATAGCAGAAACTTAGGCTGTGTGCTAAAGCACTTGAGTGTCTGACAGTGAATATATCATTGAGCAAGGCATCGAGGTTCGCTAGCACGTAGAGATCTGGACCGAACTGCTGTTTAACATTCCTACGTAATTCATTCATTCATCGAATATTACGCCAGATGCAGCGGAAACATGACACGCCTTTGTCAGGCGCATAATGTCACATGAAGTCACCGCTGTCTGTTCGCAGGTAAACAGGTGTACCAATGCAGGTCATAATACACTCAGACATAGTACCCCGGTCGAAATCCTTCCAGCTAACATCCCTAACACAAACTAATATTGTATTTACTTTAACGTCGTACGTTGCTTGATACTGATGCAGCACTGACTTTGATATTTTTTAATACAACGAACGTGAATTACCCGTGGAATTTACAGATAAAGTACATGTAGAAGTACTAAATTAGCACTTTATCCGAACCATTGGGTAAATTATTGTGATCAAGACAACTGTCTCGGTCTCCACTGCCTACTCCGGAAAGCGCAGTTATTCATCGCTTAGGCCCGAAGACCATGATTTCGTTCTCATGTTAATTATGCGGCCATCCCTAGGGGACCGCAATAAGTGCTGCACTCGGTCTGTCCGTCTGTCCAGTGTCTCCGATTTTCTCGAAAAAAAGCTGTAGAAACTTCTAATTTGGTGGAAATATAGCGCTTGACAAGAGTAACTAGGGAAGCAAATTTGAGGTCTAAAGGTCAAAGTCAAGGTCACTGGGAAAAGCATGAAAATGTAAATATCGTTTTTCGCGCACATATTCGTCAAAGTGGATCGATTTACGTCAAACCAAGACCAAAATGATATTCGGCCAATTCTACACATAGGCCTATCGTCGAATACATTGCGTCAGCGGAAATGACTCATTTTGTACTAATCTGTATCAGTGTTTATTCCAGAGGGTCATGAGTCACAGCGGCCGCCTGGTCATGCACCTACTCGTTCATTCCACTGCGTCCATGCGAACACCTTTGTGAATGTGTTTTAAACACAACAACGCAACTCATTGGTCTCTTACTGTATCTGTACATGTTTCATTAACTTGGCGTTTCATTCGTGTAACGCCAAGTTAATGTGAATTCAGTGCGATTGACATTGGTCTTGTTAGCCAGGGAGTGTCGACCGGACGATTATATCGGAGGAGATTACGTCCGTCTTCCCAGCTCTGCTGTTACGTGAGACGTTGCAGTTACGACACAACTGACGATCTCTTGTCGTATAGCCAATAATTCATTGACACTTGTCGTGCACCATTTAAAGATATATTTTATTTATTTGCAAACCAAGTATGATTAAGTATTCGGGCTAAAGATAGGGTTTACATTGTAGCGGCTTAGTTAGCGGCCGCCATTTGCAAAAAAAACAAGCGTTATATGATCCGCCCTTTCAAAGTCCATATGACCTCTAACAAAATTCCAAAGGTTTAAAAACATAAAAATCAACCTCATATCGAATGCTTGATTAATTAATCGCCAAACATTATTCATAAAGATAAATTCAATGCTTCAGAGAATCTTCCATGACAGGGGATACACGCAGACTTAGGCCTACTGTATTTTGTAAGCTGTAACTACTACCTCCCTCCGGATAGAGAGAGAGACCTTTGAGGAACAAGTTGAAACGGCTTGTTTCGCAACGAAACAAGTCTTGTATACACTCCTTCCATCGTCCTCGGAAGTTGGTGGACTATAATCTGCGCGAACTTAGTCATGGTTTAACACTCCCGCAAGTCAAATCCACTCTGTTAATAAACTGCCATAAACACCGGTAGGCCTATTTACGTACACTGACGTTTGCATTTATACTGACAAATGTGACGTCGTTATTGTGTAGGCCCTACTTTATGTTTTAATCGCGGACACGCGCTCACCACATAAGCCCTTCGCCAACATTAATGTGGCCAGGCTGCGCAGCCTTTCCAAGTCTCTTTATCAAGATCCGCCTACGGTATTTACAAACATTGTCTCGCGAGGCGTCTGTAATATGCCGGCTGTTGGCTATATTTTTTGACGCGGCTGTAGCGGACCACAGCGTGGTATGATATACACGTCATGCAGGTGTAGTATACAATGCTTCCGTTGATACTTGTGGCTCAGTTAATAAAGTGACTGACTGGCATGTATTAGTTGTGGACTCCGCGGGCACGAGTTCAACTCCCGCATGCGTGTAAGTTTTCTCATATTTTAACCCTTTGACGCCTAATGTTGCCATATGGCTACAGCTATAAAAGCATCCTGTGTCAGACCGGGTTAAGCCGTCATTTGTAATTTTTGACATCCGGGCACTATGACGCTCAGGACTGAGCGTCAGAGTGCCCGGATGTCAAAAATTATAAATGACGGCTTAACCCGGTCTGACACGGGATGCTTTATATAGCTGTAGCCATATGGCAACAGTAGGCGTCAAAGGGTTAACAACCGGTAACACAAACACTTTCTTGTAATTTAAAACGCATTTCACGTACTTTACCGTGTACTTTTTTGCTTATTCAGTGTATGACGCAGCGTCAAAAACATTGCTGCCGGTGTGCACCGGCTGTAAGTGGCCGACGTAGACGGTGCTTGTGGTTGAGCTATTATTGCGGTTGGAGAATGGTGTGACGCTGAATGCCCGACAAATTCCCGTCGTGCAATATGAGTCGGTGGAGCTCCTCACAAGGACTGGTAATTGCTCGGTCAGTAAAAAATACTGGTGTTTATTGCTTACCGGTACGTTATTGGGTGTACGCTACCGAATCCCAAATTTACATGGCAGTGCGTGATTATGTTGTATATCATTATATAGCAGCACAGTAAATATTTTTTGTTTTCTAGTCCGTTACAACCAGAAGATTGCCTAATAGTACGAATTCTCCATGCATCAACCTTGTACGATATTCATTAGGCCTACATCTCAAGAAAAAAACATTCAGCTGTCGTTAATATTAGGCCAAACAGCTAAACGTCCTATAGTTTCACAAAACCGGACTTGATTAGGCCTATGTACTTAACAAGGCCAAATCAATGAACAAACTGTTTCAGTGTTTAGTCGCCTTAAATGCAACTTAAGCGCTGCTAAAAAAGCCTATATAAACGAGCTTTAATAGTATACGACGGCTGTTTGTCTTCGAACAAGTCCATTTTAGCCAGTCCTAAACAAAGAAAGTAATCATATTCAGTCAGCAAGTGTTACAAATGTTGTTAAAACGCTGTACTCACTATTAGCGGGTTGGTTCGCTGGAAAGTTTGGATGGCAAAGTTCTCAGAACTGATGGGAAAAGCGAGTCCTGGGCCTTTAGCGTGGGAACGTTGTACAATCGGACCACACAGGACGAGCAGTAATGACGTCACACACCAGAACGAACGCTACAAGCACACAAACTTCCTAACAGTAATGACAATAAGCATACAAGAAGCCAAGCTGTCGCTAGGATAGCCGAACCTATACTGCCGCACGGCAGACTACCTAGCGATTGTTGCCCAGCTGTTTTTGAGATATTGCGCTCTAAGTGTATTGGGGTCACGAGTTTGACCTTTCAGGGTCACGTGACGTTATTGGTCACGTGACCATTTGGTTCCCCGTAGGCCATTTCCTATTGGTCAAGGTCACTCATTTTGGTACCAGTCGATTTCTCATATACAACTTCCTACAGGCTGTCAATAGTACTGTAAGTTTTGCTCACGCGGTTTGCCGATTAAGCAACCACGTAATGAGCTATGGAAGGTGACGGCCGGGCCTGTTCGTATTTTAGGCATGACCTTGAAAAACGCACTAGGCTACTGTAGATAATCTGATGGCCAACTATACATCATAGTGATTGCGTTCAGTGGTGCAGCGGCTAACAATCGGCTTGTCAATATGCATACCAGGCCACTGGAACAGCAGGCTCGCAGGTTGCCTCACTGGGTGAAATCAGAGTTGGACTTGGGTCCAATTCTATGAATCCAATCCAATCCATGTGACCGATTGGAGGCATAGGCGTATATATAAAGTAATTCGAATGGGCTTTATTTGTACAGTCAAAGCACCAATGCATCACTGCTCCAATATTACACATATTATATAACACGAAAATGGCACTCCAAAAATGACCAAACGAAACAACTAGTTTAGCTCTAGCCCTCTAGCAGTTAAAATGTAGTCAGAACAACAGAATTAAAGAGTTATAGACCTATGACTAGTTGGCTTGAAAGCCAAAAATGCATTTTAACGAAAGAAAACTCTAAACGAAGGCGCTTCCGTCTTCGGAATGAAGCGGACAAAACTTCTGACCCAATCCAATCCAATCAATGGATGAATCCAATCCATGTCCAACTCTGGGTGAAATCCAGTGCAACTGACTCCAGCCATGATTCGAGTCCGTGGCTCAATCCAAGCATTGACTGACAAACATCTCAATAACCACAATACAACGTGATAAGCAGTTACCATTAACACCTAAAATTTGAAGTTTCTAAGGCTCTCTGATGACTTCAAATAAATCGAAGGCACAAGCCACACAGCATAGGATGGACGGACAGGCGGACAGATGAGGTACAAAGTAAACGATAAAACAGCTATAAAAGATCGAAACCACCCAACAGCCTGGTTATTGTCAATCGCTTGGAGATGACCGACAGAGATGTCATTTTTCCGCACAGTTACATTCAAGCAATAGAAAAGCTTTTCAGGCAATATTGGCTCGCGCGGCTACTAGCTTTAAGCGACCCTTATTATACAATATGATACGATAGAAGAGTTTAACGTGGACTGGAAAGCCAAGTATTCAGCTTTATCTAGCACACGTAGCCAGAAAAAGAAACTAAAACAAACAACGCCAGTGCCCCTTTATCAGACGACATGTCTGTCTGTCTGTCTGTCTGTGCGTGTGTCGGCAACTTTGACGCTAAATATCTCGGAAACTAAGCGATTTATGGGTTCTTGTGAAATAGGGACCGGGGACCCTGACATCCTATAGGAAAGTGCTTACGGTTCGTCAATTGGTGACGTCATCGATGACGTAAGGTGACTATGACGTCATAATTGAGACGTCGCAATATTCAAAGTCGTCGCATTCGGAAACTAAGATTCCGATCAACTATCTGTGCGGATCCTTAAAGCTCACACTATCGTAGAACAATGTGTTAAAAATAATCAGCTCATTCGGCTTAGAACTCTAGGAGAACCCAGGAGAAGAAGCATTTGGCGCCACCACACTAGGACCAAAATTCGACACTTTTTAAGACGTCAGTAATTACCACCTCTGCTTTGCAGCCTATAGCGTAGCCTATAAGGCTAGTTGAATTAACAGAGTGAGACAGTGTATCGTTTGACGCTATCATACATCATACATGCCAACCATCACGTCGACTGACAATAACGGTTGCTAAAAGCTTAGGAGCCGCGCGAGCCAATTCGTCTACCGGTTTGTTGTTTATAAATAAACGTAGGCCTATGCATTTTCTGATGTTTAGCATTAAAACGTAATAGTAATAATGTTCACATACAATGTATAGCAACGATATAGTAGAATTTAGACATAATATATGCGGTATCATATGAGCATACTTAATTCTTGTTATGTATTTTGTAATGTCAAGGACCAAGGTCATCGACGATGGTGCTGTTCAGCAAGCCATACATTAGTTAACATACATGTACTGTTAATGATCTCTCGTGATTTTATCGCTGTCTCGCACTTCGATCTTGCACCGTTATGTTTGTGACTGCTAGTACGGCCTTGAATAGTTGGGTTACCGCTACCGACTGTAGGCCTACTCTATTACAGTCTCTCGCTGCTACTGGCGAGTTTGTCGTACCGAAGCACAGACAAATGTTTATAAATCAGCAGCTGACGTGACCGCGAATAACTTTTCAATCCACTACTCGTATAACGGCAGAAGTTGCAGATAGGCACTAATGATCGTTGCAATTAATTACCCGTGCGATACTGTGCATAATCGCGATTAGTTGTCACAAAGTGTCCGTCTGTCCGTGACGATCCGGCATTATGCCGAAACAGCTGAAGTCATCGTCAAAATTATTCGTCATCCGATAGTCCATTTCTGTGAACTACTCCGTGTTACGAAATTCAGACTGACCACACCTAACAAAGGCCGTGAACTGAATACAAGTTAGTGTTGTATGGAAATTTGAGCAGTACTGAGCTATTCACATAAAAATCGCTTAACTACAAACATGGTGGTAGGCCTACATATTAATAATAGAGTATGCGAACAGAAATATTAAATCAGCAAGGAACCTCAAAAGCAAAACGTACCATGTTGTGTAGATACAATAGACCACTCACTGCTCGTGTACTAACATCAAGTGCTCAATGACACAATCGCTACAGCCGGTGTCGTGTGGCCGACGTCGGTATATTCAACAGCGTCTGCGATCTCATTAACTATAACTAACGCGTCGTGTTGGCAGAGTTATATATCGGCTTAGCTGACTCGACGGCAGCGCTACGCCTCACGCCCTGCCCCTTCACAGTACCTGCTGGCAGGCCATTCCCCGGCACACAACTTTTGCTGCTATAAACGATAATGCGTGAGAAAGCCAGAGAATGCCAAAGAAGAACTAAATTTGACCGACAGTCTATACTGCATAATTATAGGCCTGTGTTTACAAGTGTCAGCTGTAATAATGATTTGTCAGCGCGTTTAGTGTTGACGAAATGTCGAACGTTTTTGTGATTTATTGTCTTCATTCGCGTCGAAGGTAGAATTAAAAATGATAAATCGTCAACAAAGTATTTGTCAACTGATTGAGCTGACTAAACAATTTACTGTCGTCACCCAAATGAGTGCTTTCTTACTTTTTCGTAACCGCAATTCTATCAGTCGTCTATTGAATCATTAATCTTCCTGTTCACCTCATCTTGCACACATCACCTCATCGCAGTCCCTGTTCTCGCCAATGATATCCCACTTGTTTATCTCAATGGTTCTCGCTCTCACCGTCTGTCACCCATCAGCCTTTCACTCCAGACTTAAAACCAATATAATCCACAATTCCTTTCCTTCATAGTCTTTCTGGTTCCGTTTGGTCGCGGACCAGACTTACTGTGCACTGGCGTTTGTATGTTTGTTTTGGTTTCTTCTTTTATATACTTTTTTTCTATTTTTGGTCACCTGTGCATGCTAGACTGAGCTAACCACGTGCACTCTGTCGGCTTTTCCGTCCACGGTAAACTCTCATCGTATCGTATCGTGTTTCGAGCGTCGACTTGAAGAATGAGGTACAGTGATGGATGTCGCAACGACAGAGTTCAATCAATCACAACGCACGTGTCACGTGTTGGAACCTCGGCCGGATATTTCGTGAGAGAAATGATGTAACGATGAGAATACCAAGTCGTGACAAAAATTTGATGATATGTTCCGCAATTTTGAAGAACACAAACAAACTTCATAAAAACGTGGTGCGCTAACACGAACGAAGCAGACGGTAACCATGAGACAACCCAGCTGGTCACTCGGTTGATTCAGACTTGAACGGTGTTCCGCCGAGTTGTTTTGTTAAACACGCAAAATCGATATAAAGTTGTGCGAATAATTACTTCTCCGGTTCTCAAGCATTGTCCGGCTGATAATGTAACGAAGGTTTTTGGAAAATATGGACGTAGGCTACGCGACTAATTATCAGGAACCGAAAACAGCCGGCAAAGTAATTATGCAGCATAACCTTATTTATGCAAAAACTACGTCGTAAGGTATGGCGCCGATCAGATGATGAGCAAAAATGTCGTCCTACGCACGGCACGGTTGGACTATGAATCATAAAGGCGGAAATGTTCGCCCACTCGCACTCATTCATTGCTGCAGTAGCAGCATCACTGATTACGTCATTACTTGTTTCATCTCATCTTCATCAGCAGGGATGTTTATCATTAGCGGGGCGTGCTAGACGCCGCCCTGTGACAAGCCAAGTACAGAGTCCTGCAGATAGACAGCTTGCAAACGGCGCCAACACCACAAAAAAACACCAGATGGATATCGGTCGCAATCGTCGCTGTCCGGAAGAAAGCTGTGTTTTAAGCTTCAGATTGACCTGGAACGCGTTAATCCTTTGACGCCCACTGTTGCCATACGGGTACAGCTATCAAGCATCTTGTGCCATACCGGGTTAAGTGGTCATTTGTAATTTTTGACATCCGGCCACTCTGACGCTCAGGGCTGAGCGTCAGAGTGGCCGGATGTCAAAAATTACAAACGACGCTCAACCAGGTCTGGCACAGGATGCTTTATAGCTGTACCCATGTGGCAACAGTGGGCGTCAAAGGATTCAGTGGATAGATGTTGTC
>Ga0056114_1000976_pt1 | contig 11866 bp, 8 predicted proteins | sample WorMetHERISLAND1_FD_77005 | JGI IMG/M metagenome (GOLD analysis project Ga0056114, IMG submission 77005) | Marine gutless worms symbiont microbial communities from Max Planck institute for Marine Microbiology, Germany - Olavius loisae HERON... ...
ACTGAGCCTTCAAGTATGAGTACAAGTACAAGTACTGAGCCTTCAAGTATGAGTACAAGTACAAGTACTGAGCCTTCAAGTATGAGTACAAGTACAAGTACTGAGCCTTCAAGTATGAGTACAGGTACAAGTACTGAGCCTTCAAGTATGAGTACAAGTACAAGTACCGAAGTCTTAAGTACAACTACAAGTACATTGGTTTCGATGCAGTGCAAGTACTGGTCCCCTCTGCAACTATAATCAGGTGTGTTAACAGATTAAATAAAAATCCTCTTCAATGACATTATACTCATCATTTTTATAGTTACACTGTTACAGTAAATAAAAATCACCAAAAGTTAACCATTGCAATGTAAAAACGCAAGGTTTGACGTCAATTTGTCATGATGCAAGATCTATGTGGTAGCATGATAATCTTGCCACGACTGAAGAGTCTCTCGACTCTCAAGTCTCAAGTACAAGTACAAGTACAAGTACTTAGATCACTCGAGTACAAGTACAAGTACCAAGTACTACAGCTCTACACGAAAGCAACCAGTGGCACGGCCGGACCAATAAACAACATTGCAGTTATCACTTATCAGTTTATATCAACTCCTGTTCAGGCAGAGTCGGGTTTTAGTCAGTCAGAACCATCGCGATGTGTGTAACGTGTGTAGGTCGACGATGTTTCAACCAAAGATCAATCGTACCACAAACGTCGTCAAGTCGTCGAGGTAGATAAGCGTCTTTGGCAGATTTTGAAGATAACTTTGATAATTTAGTGTCTAGAGGTCAACTTGTTCAATGATATCACTCATGGTCTGGTCTGTCTGCAGTATGCCGCGCCTGTCTGCATCATCGTCATCACGTGCTGAGTATCCTGTCAACAGTCAACCTCCCGTCAACCACGTCTCACTTCTCAACATCGCAGACCGACCCACCGCCGTCAACTCCCTACGCTTCTCTGGTACGTCTGTAGACACTGCCTTGTCATGTGGCCACTGAGCCTGACAAACGTTTATCTACTACAAATAACTGAAGTGTGATTGGATGTTGGGTTGCTGTGAGCTGAAGTGTGATTGGATGTTGGGTTGCTGTGAGCTGAAGTGTGATTGGATGTTGAGTTGCTGTGTCCCGGTTGAAGAGCACCTCAAACAGAAAGAGAACTTGGCACAGAACTTTGTGTCTTTTAAGATTTCACTTCACTTTCACTACATTTACCCAGGACGACAGCACGACAAGTTTGACTGTTTGAATGTAGTTGTATTCTGAATTTAATGGCTGGCACTATTATTGACTGACACTGTCTTTATAGACTTCACTGCATGATGTATTGTATTGTACAAGGCAGCAGTTTAAGCACTGAGATGTGCATTGCATGCTTACTAACAAAATTAAATGCCTTTTATTGTTGACTGCAATCTCATTAGTACGTATTATTACAGGCCCGTGTTTAGCACTGATGTTCTGTGGTACCAACCCACGATCATCACTCATTATAGTGGCCACAGACTAGGGCTGCACCACCTATGACTGAGTAATTTAACCACTGGATATGGGTTGTCTCGCCAATGTGCATTGATGGTGACAAGTCACTGGTGATCAATACGTCAAGATCATGACAGCAGATAGCGACCGGCAAACCAATGTCCTTGATATCGTAATCGACACTTGATGATCAATATGCTACATTTAGAGCAGATTGCAAGAACGCCACTCGAGTAACGGTTGAGTCTACTTAACTACCTAGTTTAAGTAGACTCAGTGTGAAAATCATTGTAAGAACACAGAACCCACTCACCTGCAAGTCCAGATGAGCCCACTCAAACATTGCATGACGAAATCTCACCACTCAAAGATTTGAGTGGTGTTCTTACAATCAGCCCTTAATAGTCGAAATACCCAACTGAAAATACCCAAGTAATCGAAATACCCAGCTGGTTCATGCTGTTATGAAATGCCATGACATGATGAGTTGCATTGTGTTGTAGTGAAAGGCGACAATGTAGTGTGTGCATTAAACAATGCCTCAGCGGTTGTACTGTCATCGTCATCAAAGAATCACTTGTCCTGCACGTCTGCTCTCGCAGGTAACTCCCTCGTCGCTAACATTCTGTCAGATTCAGTAGAATTCTTGTTCGACTCGGGAACAAACCTGCGTCAACTGGTGAAACAGATATTCAGCGGTGTATGACTAACATTTCAGAGAGGCAGAACAAAGCGTAGAAAAATTCTTTTACTCTTAAATCCAAATATCTGAAAAATATTTTACTTTCTAGAACGCGTGTTAACACTGGTTGGCGTTTTTGTTTATAAAAAGAACAATGATGGTAGGATATCTAAGCAAGCTCAGGTGCAACAGTTTGCTTGACTCTGGAGGTGTGGATCAGACTTAAACAGAACAGTTTCTTACCACTTGTTGGTAAATGGAACCTTGCCTTTGCTGACCCTCAGTTGTGGAACTCATTACCGGAATGTTTACGAGAGACTTCCTTAACATTTCAGTACCACCCATATGCCAATTATTAGTGCACTGAGGTGCATCAGAGGTTACCCATCGATATTGCTATACAAAGTTATGTTTATGAGTATATGTTTACTTACATACTTACTTTAGATCACTTTTGCATCTCTGCGCCCAAAATATGGAACTCTTTACCTCTCCACAGCCGCCAATCCCAAACATTCTCTTCTTTCAGACGTCATCTTAAGACATACTACTTTCACTCAGCCTATCCTGCCCCTTAGTGGTCCCCGTAGTGCACCTTGGTTCTCTTCTAAGACTTTGGCGCTATATAAATCCCTTACTTACTTCAATGCTAGCTTGCTGTAAAGGCATATACTGTTATTGTGATGACTGAATCCGTCTTTGGTAATCTCCGAAGTACTTGAGCGACTACTGCATTCCTGTCACCGCGCGTCAGCAGCCGACACCTACCTTCAGTCAACCAGCATCAACTGACTGTACCGCGCTGTTGGCGAATTACATTCGGCCATCGGGCTTTCTCTGTTGCAGGCCCGATGGTCTGGAACTCACTACCGACTGAGTTTCGCGATCTGTCTGTTGGTTTTGGCGTTTTTAGCTGCACTCTTAAGACGATACTATTCGTGCGATATTAGTGCATCCAGTGCATTAGAGATGTATACATGATATTGTGCTATAAAAATTTCCAGTGTCTATCTATCGTTGTATCTTGCATGACGTTGCGAATGATGTGGGTCGGTCGTCAGGGTATATACGAGTGTGATTGTGTTGTTGAGGCAGGTCACAGTCAGTCGGTGACGTGTTCTAGTTGGAGTCACAGTGGCAAACTGTTGATCACATCCAGTGATGACAAGACTGCTCTTGTCTGGTCTCTGGGTGTTGTCGACCCCATCATGACACTCTCTACCGCCGTTCACAACATGACCGCCGCCGACTCCAGCGACAAGGTCATCAGCGTTCATTCTACCGCCATTAACAGTTTAACAGTACATGTATAGGCCTGCTGGTAGCATTACAGTGGAGTGGACAGAGAAGACAGATAGGATCTTCCAACAGCAGGGTCCCAGGGGCGAAGCCATGGACTGGCAGTTTGGAGATCTCTGGGGGAGGGGCAGAGCCACTGACTACATTGTAGAGGGTCCCAGCCTCCCAGGGGCGAAGACTCCTGACGCTGAGCGGTTTTTGTGGTACATGAGTGGAAACTTGGATATATCCAAGCAACAGATACTGAATTTTTAAATTCAGACGAAGTTTTAAAACATTTTGGAAAAGTTTCAGTGGAGGCACAGGCCCTCCTATCCTCCCTCCACCCATTGACTGCACCACTGACATGTCATACCATATATCGGTATAGATTTTATTTTTATTTGGTATATGGTATGACATGATATGAAATATTTTTTGACACATGCTAAAAGCCAGATTAGTCTATGGCATGGAACTGGAAGCAGAAAATTAAAAGAAAGTTACTAAAAATAAATACCAGTGAGCACAAGAAGTCCGGTGCGACTCTTAGTCAACGCGTGTATTGAGTCTGGTTCTAATTTTAGCCTTATTTGAATCAAAGATTTAATTAAGCAGAACGGAAACGAAGCAGTTGTAAAATTTAGTGGATTATTTAGACCAGTCCGTCGTCTTTTGGAGAAATGCAATGAATAATCTGCCTCTCCAGCCTGCATACACAGGATCAAACAGATTGTGTTTCAAGTCTTGGTGTTCAGAAGGTGAGTCCTTATTGCACACTTGACAGTGTCGAGGGCGTGGCCAAGGCACTGGCATGAGACCTCCCTCTCTGCCTTATCAATGGACAGTTCTTTGTTAAGGAACTACGGATCTTGAACTGTAGTGTTTGCATTGATTTGATATGCTTGGCAGAGTAACGTTGCGTTCAGCAAGCCAGTTCGCTGGAGTCAGTTTTTCTACGTAGACAGATTCATCTTGCTCACATCCGGCTTTACCTTTTCACTGTACAAATACTATCTCGACACGGCTACCAGGTCCGACCTACAGAGGTGATGATTCTATGCTGCATGCTGCTACACGGATTGGCTTAAGCCTGTGACACATCTGAAAGTTTTTCTTTTGAAAGAAAACTTTCAGTTGTGGAATACACATTGGTGCAATTTTTTACTTTCAAAAGTCAACTTTCACAAATAGAACTAGTTCTATTCCTGAAAGTTTTCTTTCGCATACGATGAGCTGTGATTGGCCAGTCAGAAGATTAACGGGTGCAATACTGTGTGTGATTTTAATTTAACATCGTTTAATATTGAAAATTACTTGGCAAATTTGTGTCAACGTAGGCACAGCGTGTTTTCGTAACGTTGGGACGACGTTCATCTAACGGCCAAAATTACGCTACTGTTTGTCTGATTGTGACCTATTTATTGTCTTTTGCAAACAATGCTATATAGTATTTGCCGAGCCAAACTGAATATTTGGCCGAACGATTTGGTCAAAGTGAGGCGTCTGTCAAACTTCAGCCCTATGTAGTGGACATGCTGTACATGTGGTAGACTGGCTGGCTGTGAGGTAGGTACGTGTCAAACAATAAGTACAAGCTGGTCAAGTCGTTTTCACTGGACAACGCTCAACAAATCACAGCTTTCTCAGCAATCAACAGCTTCCACTCATGTACGTGTGGATCCCGGCAGTAACTCATTCAGCCTCTGTCACATATATCTTAGAGAAGAAAGATGTGCGGCCCGGTGGATGATTCGTTTTTTCGCTTCCTGGCAATTTGATTTTGCAGTTTTTTCGTAGATAGTGACTGTAACTTTCTCATTTATACATCAAGAGGAAATCGTCGTCAAGTTTGAACTGTCAGATTTTTATGAAAGCTTTTCCAACGTGAGCTGGAAGTTACGTGATAGACAGACCAATGGACGGATGAACGGACTGCATCACAAAATAAGAGCATTATAACAAGAGCTAAGTTACGAAAACACGTTTTTGAGTTTCCTACTACAGGAGGAGGTGGTATTAAATTTGCTAAACACAAAATGTATGTCTGCTATGCTATACGGTACGGAGGCGTGCCCCGTAATGTCGTGACACAAGCATTCGCTTGATTTTGCCGTAAATCGGGTTTTTATGAAAATTTTGCATACTGGCTTTAAACAAACGGTGGAAGAGTCTCAGAAATACTTTGGTTTTTTGCCTGTGAGCCTTCGTATTGACATCCGTACTGTTTGTTTTCTTGACCGCTTCAAAGTTTCTGAAAATATTCTATGTAATGTCTTTAGAGAGCAGGCGAGTAGGCATATGAGTGAGTTCTCTAGTAAATTTGGTGTGCCTGAACTGTCGTCGTGGTGGTTGTTATGAGATGCAATATATACCTCGTTCTTTGGTGACAGCATCTGAACTGTGAACTGCTGATTGTCATGTATGGTGTTTTCGAACTATTTGTTAGTTTGTTAGTTCTCTTAGTATGTCTGTGATTATTTTTTTTTATTTTCTGTTTGCTGTCATTCGACGAATAAAGTTGCATATATAGAATGCTCAAACGTCATTGGTTGAACTCACGTCACGTGACAATATGTAGTCCATTATAGTGTAAAGTTTTGTCTTGCATGACAGCCAAGCAATGGTAAAAGATGTTGACCACGTTTGAGACAAATCGTTTTAGACGATCGGTTTTCATCATCATCACGAGTTTGTGCAGTCTCATGTAGGCCAAAACCCTGTTGACTGCACATGCAAATGCAAATTGAGATTATTTTATAATGCGTTCTTGTGCTATTAGCTATACCCATTTACCTTTTAATCTAACGCACTCAGTCAGTTAAGCCGTTAAATTGGTCCAGTCCAAATACTCCCTTTTGTACCCCGAGTTTCTTGGAGCTGAGAAGACTGGGGAGGCAATGTGAGTAAACAACTTGCCCAAGGTTGCTACCCAGTAGAATAGTGGCATGATCGGGATGCGAACCCGAACCTTCTCAGCCCGAAAACCAGCGTGTTAACCACTTCGCCACAGAGCCTCAACTTCCCCTGTGTGGAGTGTGGTATGAAGCCTGGCTTAGAATCACAGGCTAGAACAAACTTGTCAAACTGGACTACAGTCGCTGAGGTCACAGTTCCCATCTGTCTTTTAGTGTGTCGCAGTTTGTGGTGCTGTGAACACAGATATATGTCTGGCGGCGGGATCTGACAAGACAGTCCATGTGTATGACATCAACGCCGCCCGGTGTGTCCGTGTGATGACTGATGTCCACACACGAGCCGTTCACCACATCGCTCAGAACCACGTACGTGTTTGCTTCCCGCCACCACCAGGGGGCGTGCTAGGGGAGGGGCAGTGATGCAGCCCACATCTCTCTCAATACAACAAAAAGTGCCACATCGACGCATCAATGTGCATTGTGTAGCAGCTAGTCACGAAAACACGTTTTTGAGCTTCCTACTACATATTATGCCCAAACGTTATCGGTTGAACTCGCGTCACGTGACAATATGTAGTCCAGTATGGTCTGGAGATTTGTCATTCTTGCCAACCTGGATGTGGCGTTTTTCGTTGTGTTTAAGATCATTGGAGAGATGCGGAGAGATAGTGGCTATGTCTTCCACCTGGAGATACAACGTTAGTTGAGCAGGGGCTCTGTGTGCTAAAGAAACAGGAAGCCTGGACCCTGTCAAAATTTTTAAAAAATATATCAAATTGAGATTATTTTATAGTGCGTTCTAAAGCTATTAGATATACTGTACAGCCATTTTGCTTAATCTAACGCACTCATTCAGTTAAGCCGTTAAATCGGTCCAGTCCAACCTTTCGTAGTACCCCAGTTTCTTTGAGCTGAGAAGACTGGAGAGGCAGTGTGAGTAAACAACTTGCCCATGGTTGCTATTCAGTTCAAGGTTCAAGCTTAACCAGTTCAAGGCTACAGTTCGATACTACATTAACCTATGAACTTATTGCTGTCGAGAACAGAACATTGAAAGCTGCGTTCATAGTTTAACATATTCCACTCTCTACTGCTATTCTATGTTTTGTCAACGCCTCGCATGCATAACATGTCCTGTTGTAGACAAGTATTATCACAGTTATGTATACTGTATTCGGCCCAGTTGTCTGCGCGTGTATGCCACTCAACCGTGTAGTTGTGTGGTGTGTGTTTAATTCGCCAGGGGTCGCAATACGCTTGCAGCTCTAACGCAGTCTATGATCTGTTTCTAACGTCTGCCGTCACTGACGGGTTAAAACTCTGGGACCTGAGATCAAACAGGTTCAACTTCTGCCTACTAATTACGCTGTCATGAAAATATAATTAAAAGTGAACAGATAATTATTTAATATATAATTTTGAAAATGTACCGGTATACACTGTGAGTCGAAAAAGACACTTACTGTTTCAGCATAACTTTGGCAGACGTTTTTTTTATTTAGAAACCTGGTAAAATTAAATATGCCAAAAACATTTTACAAAAACTGCATTTCACGTCAAATGAGAGAACACCCCACCCTTGTTTGACGCCCCCTAGTGTAGGAATGCCGTGCGATATCAACGTGATCTATACACCCCTGGATTGGAAAGTAGGCCTACATTTAATGGGCTACAATATCGTCTGTGACAATACGGGTCTATCTTCATTCGTTTAGCTGTTGTTGGCGTGTGACAGACGTGCAGACGGACGGACGAGCGATAGCACCCTAAGCATATTATTAGCCGACCGTACTAACGGTCGAGCTTATGCTACAGTGTAGCGTCGGTCGTCTGCCTGTGACGTTATACGATACGATACGATAGCAGAGTTTAACGTGGACTCGAAAGCTGAGTATTCAGCTTAATCTAGCACACGTAGCCAGAAACTAAAACAAACAACGCCAGTGCCCCTTTAATTCAATGCAGGGTAAGATCCGTGAAGTCAGTCCGGAAGGAATAAGAGTGACTATGGAGGAAAGGATTTGTGAAAAAGATGAGTTTTAAGTCTGGAGTGAAAGGTAGAGGCAGTGATAGATGATGAGAGCGAAGGTGGTGACTGTGATGAGGTGATGTGTACAGGATGAGGTGAACCAGGAGGAGAGTGTACTGTAGCTAAAAGGTGCGTCCTAGAGCAAAAGTTACTATTGACAGTCTATAACCTAGTCGTGTATGAGAAATCAATTCAATTGGTACCAAAATGAATGACCTTGACCTTTGTTTAGTAGTCGTTTAAGTCATGTCAAACATTGCGTCATATTCGCCATTGAATATCTCGGAAACTATTAGAGATAGAGGCTTGGTTCCAAAGGACAACCAATAGGAAATGGCCTATGTGGAATCAAATGCTCACGTGAGTGACCCTGAAAGGTCAAACTCGTGACCCCAATACGCTTAGAGTCCAATATATTTAAAACAGCTGGAGATGCTATTTAGCAGCAATCACTAATTACTAGATAGCCTGCTGTGAGGCAGTACGGTCGGCTGTCTTAGCGACTGCTTGGCTTCTTGTTATGCTATGTGCTGTCGCGCGCTAAAAACTGGTACACAGCAGCATTTTATTTTGTATGCTGTCTAAACTGCTAGCATTTTTGAATCTTCGAATGTCACAAAGTAGTGTAACAACGGATTCCAGGTGAGGTGGGGGTCTTTAGTACTATATTGTGAATCTTACGACGGCAAAATGTAGTAAATCTGAGTTGACATTCGCGGAATCATCAAGTGTCCCGTGTTCAATGACACAAACGTGCTTCTTCCACCTCCTCCGACTGCGACAGGTTCGACGGCTACTTGGTGGTGACATAAACCGTCAACCTCGTCGCAGCATTTGTGCTCTCATGGCTTGACTATGGCTCGCCGGGCTGCCCTATACGTGACCATAGCGCCACTGTCAGATTTCTAGCCTACCGTACAAACGGTAGCGCTTATGCTACGATCTTGCCTGCGTCTGTCGTCGTCGTCTGTCTGTGACGTATGTATTGTGGCTAAACGGTGCGTCCTAGAGCAAAAGTTACTATTGACAGCCTATAGGAAGTAGTATATGACGAATCGATTGATGCCAAAATGAATGACCTGGACCTTTGTTTAGAGGTCGTTTAATGTCATGTCAACCATTGCGTCACATTCGTCATTTAATATGTCGGAAACGGTTAGAGATAAGACGCTTGGTTCCAAAGGACCACCAATAGGAAATGGCTTATACGGAATCAAATGGTCACGTGACCGATGACGTCACGTGACCCTAAAAGGTCAAACACGTGACCCCAATACGTTTAGAGCCAAATATCTCAAAAACGGCTGGAGATAGAGACTCCATTCCAAAGGACCACCAATAGCAAATGGCCTACCGGGACTCGAATGGTCATGTGACCGATGACGTCACATTACCATGGAAGGTAAGACCTGCGGTGCGGGATCGAGCCAGTTCAAAGAAATTATCACAGTTTACACCGAACGACGCGCGGTTTCTCTGTGGTGGTCCAGGTGTGTACGGAGGTACGACGGACATGTTAACAGAGTCCACTCATGCACGGCTGAGATCAGTCCTTGTTGTCGCTATGTCCTCACTGGCTCCGAAGACAAATCCGTATGTACCACATTCTCTTCAATCTGTTCTTCACCCAGTTGTCTTATGTCGTCTCTGCTTACATGCGCGGAGTGATGTCATGTTACTATCCGTTTTTTCTTTATTTCTGCTTTTTGTTGACAGAATTGTTAAAAAAATTCTGGATAAGTTTTCATCAAACTTCTGGGCTGTGCGTCCACCTGGGAATGAAAAAGACGGACTCGTTCGTGCTGCTTACTGCCTTAGCGTTAAGATACCTTGATTCTCCTGGTCTGATACAACTTTATACTCAGCTACCATCAGCGGCGTTGCCGTATCTTTTCGCAGACAAATCTATTCTACCAGACGTTGCGAAAAATGCCTAGTGATTGCCGAGCGTGGCACGAGATAGCAGTGTATTTGGCTCAGATCTAGTCTGTTAATGTGTGAACAGGTGAGGTATTGTTGTCGTGTGGTTGACAGGCTTACCTGTACGACATTCGGTCCGGTTCTTACCTGTACAAGCTGACCGGTCACACGGACACCGTGCTGGCCGTCGCCTTTCATCCGCAGTTCCCACAGGTGCGCTGTGACGTCACAGGTTACGGTGTTTGTTGATCTGTTGTTATGGTGACTGGAAAGGTTACAAGATGACAAGAAGCAGCTGATTAGATTCTTAGATGATCTGAAAACACTAAATTACGGGCCTATAATTGTGTGTTTTGAAGTACGTCATAGCTGCACTAGGGAGAAATTTTTCCAGCACTTTTGAAAGTCTTACTGTACAAACAAGCTTTACTGCACTGTCGAAGTGATTTGTGGTTACAAGATTAACTTCCTGTAATCTTCGTCTTTCCATGGTTCTCCCGCTGCATGATGGACCTGGTCACTATTTCGGCATCTAAAACAAGACACGTTCGATATTTTTTTCTTTGTACATGTATACCGTACAAGCAATGGGCTGGTAATTAGCAGTGCGATGTATTAAACGAAGCTTTCCTGCAGTCAGCATTCATCGTTCATCAGCTGGGACGAGGCAGCAATGCTGAGGTATGTGTCATATGCTGGTCCAATGCCCACACCCCAGTGTTGGATGTATACAGTGTAGCATGGCTGCAGTCAGTCAGTCGTGCTCATAACATGAAGCAGACAATACCTGTTAGATAGATTACTGCTGTTTAATAACAGTACATACCAATGACAGTGTTTATATTGCTGCCATCATAGCAAGGCCATTGCAAAGAGTTCACTCGGTTCAGTCGATGAATGCAGACTAAGCGCCAAGCGGCCGCCAACCCTCAGACCAAGCCAACTGACTTGGGCTGTCAGACCAACTATAGGCTGCCACCCACGGTCGTCATTTATTTTTATTACTCAGCTTGAAGGGTGATACTCATATTACGGTCCCACAGAGGGTAGAAGGCTGAGTCGACCTAGGTGGTTGGCTACATACGGAGATGGTTTACTGGTCACCCATCCAAGTTTGTTGCTGTTCAGGTAATACAGAGACAACTTACTGCAGACAACTTATTGCAGTTGCTTCAATGCTACACGGTCACGTATTAATCGCGTGACTTGTGCGCTGCATTGCAGTTATTAACGTCGACACTCGACGGCAAAGTTCGTCTGTTTAGTGATGAGCCGCCGTCGTGAGATTAACGTAGGTATGATTGATCAGTGATGTTGGTCGTCAGTGCTTCACTGAAGATGAACCACCGATCACGTCAATCATCTCTCACGGACCACACACAGACTCGACACCGTCACAGCAGAGACCACCCACACGCACACTTCACACCGTCTTGTGTCAGTCACTGCCTTCCATTGTCATCGTCCGATGTTATAGCGCCGTTAGAATTGAAGACGAGGGATTATTAGGACTCCTCGGAGAGGCATGCTCATCGAGAGGGAGGTTAGTGGGGGGGGGGGGGGGGGCCC
>Ga0056114_1000977_pt1 | contig 11863 bp, 5 predicted proteins | sample WorMetHERISLAND1_FD_77005 | JGI IMG/M metagenome (GOLD analysis project Ga0056114, IMG submission 77005) | Marine gutless worms symbiont microbial communities from Max Planck institute for Marine Microbiology, Germany - Olavius loisae HERON... ...
CCTATGTGATCACAATTCACCAACGTTACAGACAGACAGACAGACAGACAGACAGACAGACAGACGACATGCGATGGCAATACCGCGCTTTGCACTAAAGTGCATCGCGCGGTAAAAACTAAAGTTTAAGCGACAACCAGTCTTGGGGACAAAGCATATATGAAGGATTCGAAAAATTCAGAAATGTCGGTGGAAGAACAGAGTCCTACTATAGTGATTTCTTTCATTTCGATGACCGGGACACGAGGTTTTAAAAGCTGTTCAGTTGTTACGCCTCAAAGTGGCTAAGGTTCTTTTATTTCAGTTGCTCGACAGGTTGCATCACGAGTTCGAAGCCCGGCGAGCTGGCTAGTGATCTACAACATGCTTAAAACAAGACACTGGATGTTTCATCATAAATTTGGCAATTTTGGACCAATTTTCAAAAAAATTATTTCACCAACAGATTCGCCAGAAAGTTTTCAATGAAAATCGGTCAGACTCAGAGATACCCATCTCACCTGCAGCTTGTTGCGGCAATATGTCTACCTCGTGGAAATTAAAAATTCAAAATGCTACCATAACTCACTTGCAGTGTCATAATGTGTATACGTCAAATTTGGGTAGGAAATGTTGTAATTCAAAATCTGTCGAGTTTTCAGTGCACCATGTACGCAAAATTTGTTACGATAGAACGCACAAACCACGTACAAATGAAAAGGATAATTACTGGTTGGTTCAGTTTCGTTTGAGCACAGTGTACCTGCAATATAGTGGTTTCTGAGTACTAACCGAACTGCTGTAAGCCTGACGGCAGCGATGACGGCGTACGCAGGCCAGCGATATGTCCAAACGGAATGGCTGACTTGTCGCGATCGCTGAAGGCCGTAGCAGCGTTAACTGTTGCCGCTGACGGTCTGACGGCAGCCGTCTGGATGGACTTGGGGCGCCGTCGAGGTCTATACTTGTAGTCTGGATGTTCAACCATGTGAAGAGCTCTCAGCCGCTTTGCCTCATCGATGAACGGTCGCTTCTCAGTCTCATCCAGTCTCTTCCAGTCGGCACCGAGTCGTTTTGAGATCTCCGAGTTGTGCATCTTGGGGTTGTCCTGAGCCATTCGACGACGCTGTCCTCGCGACCAGACCATGAACGCGTTCATCGGTCGCTTGACGTGGTCGCTGGTCGAGCGCAGTGCACTCGCCGCCGTCGACGCAGTGACCATGCGAGATTCAGTCGCGTCAGCTGTCGCCGTCACTGACGTCCTCGCCAGGAAGTCCTCCGAGTACATGCTGCTTGCCATCAACCAACTCAACGAAAACGAACACATTTATTCGCCAAAATCAGCAGACAACAATAGCAGGAAAGACAGGTATATACAAAGAGAGAAGAACAGAAATTACCAATGATTAAGTACTGTAAACATAGTCATAACTTCATAAGACTCTGAATAAACACCATAAGAACAATAATAAGATCTTACTGCGACAACAGTATACGTGGTGATGACATTTTAATAGTGTTGGCCAGCAAGCTAATGAAACTAAAACACAATAGCCTATAAGTCAATCAATCAATCGAAATGAATTTGTATACATAGGCTGAAGTGCTTAACAATATAAACAGCATACAATGACGAAACACATTACTAGAATAAAAGCAATATAAACCGCAGGGAAACGGGAAAAATGTAAAACTAAAAAACATAATAAAAATCTACTCGACATAAATGTCAACTACAGCGCCGTAAGCTCGGGAGAACAGTTCAGCCTTCGATGACTCTCGATGAAAGTAGAGGCCACAGTGATGCCTCTCTGATCTCTCTGAAGACAGTTCCATAATGTCAGATCCAGCGACAGCTAGGGAATGAACCAGTCAGTTGTGAGATCTGCTTTCTAACGTTCCGTTAGGCCTACTTCATTATTGTGTTGTTACTTACTTAATATTATGAACCTTTAATGTCGTTACGACATTTTAAATACACCATACCGTGATTGTTGTTTTGTGTATACTAAAAACTGGCGAAAGTTAACGTATTACCTAGCTTACTTCTGTAAGCGGCTGTCAGAAACTTCCGTTAGTATTCTAAGATGATGAACAGTGTCAAGACGGTGTCTTGGATTCGGCGCCTTGTAACATTTATAAGTTCAGCAGTCTGTTGTCATCTGCTGCAGTAGCCGGGCTGCCGAAGACGCTGATTGGCAGCGATGCGATCCGCCTTTTATCGCTGCTCTGGCCAATAGGTCAGCATCAGTCGTTGTCGTTCACAGCACTTCACAATAACATCAAAACTTTCATCGACGGCGTCTGTATACCCATGCCAGTTGACTCGCCACCTAACTGCAGGCCCATTTTGTGAACGTCATTGTGTTAATGTCATGAAATTCTATCTCTACCACCTGGTTAATAACTCAACAATACCGCTCCTGGAACATCAGTAGCAGGTGGCCGCTGCGACACGCGGTCCTCCCGGATAATTATTGATTACAGATTATCACAAAAACGAAGCATTTTCGCTGGCGAAATATATTTCACGATATGTGTAGAATGGGCCGGCGATCATTCTGGTCTTAGTTTCACGTGAATCCATACACTTTTGACGAAAATACGCGCGAAAAACGACTTTTACATTTTCTTTCCCAGTGACCTTGACCTTTGACGTTTAGAACTGAAATTTTCTCCCCTAGTTACTCTTATCCAGCGCTATGTTTCCGCTAAATTGGAAGTTTGCTATTTCGAGAAAAATCGGAGTCACGTGACGGACGGACGGACGGGGTGCAAGACATAATGCGGCCCATAAGGAGGGCCACATAATCATGTGACTGTTAAGTGTTATCGCATGAAACGGAATTAGCTATAAATCACAGAGTGCATGAAAGAAAGTTAGGCAAAGCTAATTATTAGGTAACTCTTGTTTGTGATTAACTGTGATAGAAACACGTTTGCAGTAAGGACTAAAATCTAGGGGATCTATGTCGCTTATAATCAGCTCGCTATAGTGAAATTTAGTGAGGTGATGCATCGTGATTCAATGTTTTCCTCATAGCGGGTTTCGGGAGATTATCAAAATGTAGTGTACTACTAGTGTTTGTTCCAAGATTTACCTTCAGTTGAACTCGAAATTTCATAGAAATTTATCCATAACTTCTAATCCTATTTTCTGGCAGCAAACAAACAGGACAAAAAGACGAAAACATACCCTACGCCAAGATCGCAAAGGATTAAAATTCGAACATAATATTCATATTAATCGGCATGATACTATACGCATAGCGCGGTATATGCTGTCGCCAGATCTCTTTCTGCCCACGTGTTCGTTCGTCTGTTACGATCCAGCATCGTTTCGAAACTGCTAAACTTATCGTCGAAACTCTCTCGTCGCTTGATAACCCGTCGCTCGTAGTTTTCTTATTACAGCTAAACGTCGTTACAAAAGTCCAAGAGACCACCGTAACTTGGGAACTTAATTAAAGGTTAAAGGGTATTTAAAATTGAGCATTTAATCAGCTGTTCGCCACTTTGGACAAACGGCGTGATAGATCGACGAGGTCGTAGGATATTGATGACAGACAGTGAATGTTGCTGCAAACAGGTCGCCAATTGTGTGTATTTTACTTTGCGACAGTCTGATGCAGATTGTTTATCCCGCACTAGCAAGCTGACTTTTAATTGGTTAGCTTAGTCTTTGCAGCATTGATATTTTGTACAGCTGTAACGAGTCACACGTCGCAGCATTTTCAGTAGAATAAAATATTCTTAGTATAAATACAATCGACGTAAACTCAAATGTCGCACACGTATGGTTTACATAAAGACCATAATGTAATAAACCGCTTTTGGTGACATCGTAAAGGGAAGGATGTGCAGCGGCTGTGCTGAGTGTATAGGCGTGGGTTAAATAAGGGTGCGCGACGGCACTTGCTTGTCGGTGGGTGTTCCCTTCCATCGACGAAATCAAAGCCACTTCAGCAATTATACTCAAGCGAGCGACGCCGTCAAGCTGCCGTGCAGCCTCCGGCTTAACCCGGTCTGCTGCCGTCGCTAGTGCCACAAATGCAATTCAGTTCGTTTGTGCGAAATTGATTGTGTGCTGTTTTGTCCCCGCGAGCGACCCTCCAACATCTCTGTCCGCCGCATCGGCTATTTGTCGACGCACATAATGCGATAATTCAGACTCACGTAGCCGCCTGCAGCCGCCGACCGCCTTCAAGATGCAACTTCCTCTACGAGCCGGTCCGGCCTTTCGTCTCTGCGCGCCGCTGCTCTTTGCAAATTCGCTCCGATTTCAATTCCGGACGCGAAATTAGACGGTAATCGTCGAATTTGTTTTGTCGATTTGGTTACGCGTAGCGCAGCACGGCGGTACGCGGTCGGCAGTGACTTCAGTGAGGCGCCGTAGCTGACTGTCCCTCGGTCCGTCTGTCTCCTTCATCGCAGCTCGTTCTCTCGCAATCGAATTCTTTGCCGTTGGATTTAATCACCGCAGACTATATATGTCGACACAAATAGTTCTATGGGCAGCGTTGTCATATGACAATATCACCGCAGTGACCTTCAGCGCATCCTCAGGATATTCTCTCATCGTCCATAACCTCGGGTCTCTCTCTCTGTCACCAGTACGCTATGTTTCCGTCACTTTCGTTCTTTAGATCGGTGCTCCAGTATAACCTAAACTGAATAATTTACGTGATTTCGTTAGAAACACGACCGGATTATCAAAAAGAAATATGCGTACGTTATAGTCACTAATAGGCCTTAGTATTGCCGGACAAACTTTAGCTGGAAGCAACCTAACGACTTCCGGTCGGTTTTCCTGGTGCTTGAACACGTGACTAGACCACGTGCTTCGGAACATGGCGGCCCGACTGGCGCTGTAATTAAGCGTCTATATTTACGTCTCATTATGGCATGGCGACTGGCGAGTGCGTCGGACGGTCACCAGCGTTGACCAGCAATGTGCTCTTCCGGGGAAACGGTCATTGACGTGAATGAAGTGGATCAGTAAGTCGTCGATGATTGCAATTAGTGAAAACGCCGGTGTCACACTTCAGCGAGGCGTCAGTCGCGCTGTCAGTCACCAGTAAGCACCGCATTAATTAGATAAACTCGCCGCCGTCGTCCAAACTCGTTGTTATGCGCACAGTTCATTGAGTTATTTCACTCACCTCGTCCGTCCGTTTTGTCTGTTTCATACATGCATGCATGCATGCATGCTTGCGATAACTGTTGCAACAGTTCAACGACAACAGATAGCACATAAGTTACAGCGTATTTTAAACATTTTACAGCTCGATGCTACGCATAGCGCGGTATTGCTACAGCAGATTGTCCGTCCGTCCGTCCGTCTGTGACGTTGAGGTATCGTGGTCACATAGGTTGGAATACTTTTTAAATAATTTCATGGCTGATTAGCCAGGCCTTTCTTCTTTGTGCAGACTCCAACACCACATATTTACTCCAAAGGGAACACCCGAACTTTTGGCCGGAATAAGGGCAAAGTAGATAACACGTAGCATCGATTTGTTACTTAGGCTATTTATAGTTTTACATTCAGATCTGTTTTATGTATAGTGAAAGTAAATTTGTAAAAATAATAACAATCGGAGATTCATTGGGTGCAGGCAAAAATATCGCGCGTTTCCCTGCGACAGCACGGCTTTCATATTGATAGTGACAAAATTCGCAGACTTTATACTCGGTGTTATTAAGCAACTTTATTCCAATTTGTTTGTTTCACAGTGGTCAGGAACAGTATGCAGCTTCTCATCATTCATCAGGCGGACAAATGCTGCACGTTGTGCGAATTGATTCCGGCCACTCCGTATAGAGCTGTATGTTTTTGCTAAAGTTCGAAAAGCACTGCCAGGGACATGTGCATACCGTATCAGGTGACGAATACAGATACGTAGTCCACGTTTAAATGCATTGCCATTAATAACGCAAAAGCTCAGCAAAGAAACCGCAGGTATTTTACTTTTTTTATCTGATTTTATGACAAACACGCTTCAATGTGTTGCTGTCGTTCTTACCGCGCGATGCACTTTAGTGCAAAGCGCGGTATTGCGATCGCATATCGTCTGTCTGTCTGTCTGTCTGTCTGTCTGTCCGTCCGTCTATCTGTCCGTCTGTCCGTCCGTCTATCTGTCTGTGACGTTGGTGAATTCTGATCACATAGGTTGGAATTCTTCGAAAATAATTTCACCATTAGTTAGCCTGGGATGTTCGCTCTTTGCAACCCCCAACATGATGGGTCTGCTCCAAGGGGAATACCCCTAAATATGGGCCCAAAGTGACCCACCCCCCTATTGATTTGAGCGTCGGAGACATTAGATCACAAATTGCGACCGAATGGTTACAGATAGCGCAAAGGTCACAATGGAGAGCCTATAGGAAACCACCATCGCTCTTTCTAATGGTGTCATCGCTGACCCCCTACGACCTCCCCTTCCCCCAAAATGGGGGTTCCACATGCCCCAATATACGCGAATGGCCATATCTCTGCAACGGGTGATCCGATCCACTTCATGTTTTGTTCTATAGGGTGGGGTTTTCGGGGACGGAGGATCTAATGGCGGTATTTTCGATTCGAACAAATTCAAGATGGCGGCCGCCGCCATCTTGGATAATTTCTTATGGCCATATCTCTGCAACAGCTCACGATCTACTTATAGCGCGCATCGCGCGGTCATCTTTGCGATAGCACAGATTTCTTGTGTTGTATTCTAACTATGAAATAAGTTACAGCGTCTCAAATAGTCTAGCTTTTAGCACATCTGTACATGATTCTAATTGATAGCGTTACGTTTTGTTAGCTATTTAGTGATTGATCATATGCAGTATAAACTGTTCAAAATTTCAGACAAAGATCAACTAATTCCTGCAAATGGTAACTAAAGACGAATAATATTCAATGTACCATTTTATTACGTTGTAGGGGCATAGGCCTACATAACAAAGTAACTTGATGCTTTTTGTTGTTTACTTGCCAATTGTGTTAGCACTACCGAACCGAACAGTAAAATACTTCGGAGTTCGGACGTATTAAGAGTAGATTGCTGGTACTAAAAAACCGTCATATTTTCCCAACCGAGTTACTTCAAATTTGGCTATTATTATAGCAAACTGTTTGTCGTCGCCTGTTAATAAAGTAGTAAGTAAATTTACATGGACTATTCATCATCGACCTACTTCTGGTAGTAACACTCGCTTTCTCAACAGCAGTTTAGATTATTGTCATTCGTCTCAAACGTGGTATTTTCGCCGTCGTGTTTTGCTACAATTCAAGTTAATGCTATCATACGCGTTGCGAGACAAACAAGTTTATGTACACGGCCAGGTGGACGCTGCGACACGCGGTCCTCCCGGATAATTACTAATTACAGATTATCACAAAAACGAAGAATTTTCGCTGGTGAAATGTATTCGACGATATGTGTAGAATGGGCCGTTGATCATTTTGGTCTTAGTTTGACGTAAATCGATCCACTTTTGACGAATATGCGCGAAAAACGATTTTTTTTTAAAATTTTCGTTCTGAGTGATCTTGACCTTTGACCGTTAGACCTCAAATTTGCTCCCTAGTTACTGTTGTCCAGCACTATGTTTTCACTAAATTAGAAGTTTCTGCTGCTTTCCTATTTCTAGAAAATCGGTTGTACGGGACGGAGAGACAGACGAACAGACACTGAATGCGGTCCCTAGAGAGGGCCGCCTAAAGAGACAGTAATATTGCACCGGGTTAATTATGTAGTAGATAAAAATTCATTTATTTCTTCACGACAAAGTAGTGCTTACGATTTTTGCAATATAAGACTGAACAGTAGCCGCCGCAGCAGCAGCCGCAGCAGTAGCCACAGCAGGAGGTCTGTTGAGAATGATAGTTGTGCTCGCTTCCGTGAAGTTCCATTTGGCCCCGGACACACCTCACAATGGCGCGTCACGCGACGGTATTCTGTCGTCATCAGCGCCGCCGCGACGACAACAACGCGTCGAAAACAACTTGATTACCCTCGCCAGCTTTCTCGCTGCATTTAGCAGGTGCCCGGCCAGACCATAGACCGGATGATCCGCACGCTACTCTCAGCGCCGGAAGCGTCGTCTGTGTGACCCGCCGCACGGCGCTACCGCGACCTCATCCAGGATAGCCGCACATCTTGCCGCTATTACGCGCCGCCATATAGCGTGCTTCCTTCTTACCGGCGTGAAATGTCGCCGTCGAAATATTGTTACTGCTAAATGGAACAGTTTACCTCCGAGACTGCATCGCTTCAACTACGTGGACAAAACAGATGTATAGTCTCAATAGCGGGCATAAATTGTTTTTGTGTGGCCAAAATTACCTTCTAGAATATCACACAGGAATCAAGACGTACAGAGCAGATCGGATTTAACGGCAGCTGATTAGAGAATGGCCAAATTTGGTCTAAGAATCGAAACAATAGGACTAATCGAAATAAACTTTTATGTAAAACAAATTGCTTTTGCGGAGACACGTGAAGTTTGCCTTTCTGATATATATTTTTAGCCGACCGTATCAGCGGGCGCGCTTATGGTACACTGTTGCGTCCGTCTGTCGTCTGTGACGTTATGTATTGTGGCTAAACGGTGCGTCCTAGAGCAAAAGTTACTATTGACAGCTTCTAGGAAGTCGTATATGAGGAATCTATTGATAGCAATATGAATGACATGACCTTGATGTTTGCATAGAGGTCGTTTAAGGTTATTGTCAACCATTGCGTCACATTTACCATTGAATATCTCGGAAACCCTTAGAGATAGAGGCTTGGTTCCACAGGACCACCAATAGGAAATGGCCTATTGGGAATTGAATGGTCACGTGACCGATGACATCACGTGACTCTGAAGGTCAAACTCGTGACCCCAATACGCTTAGAGCCCTATATCTCGAAAACCGCTGGAGATGTTATTTAGCAACAATCGCTAATTACTAGATAGTCTGCAGTAAGTCAGTACGGTCGGTTATCCTAGCGACAGCTTGGCTTCTTGTTACTCCTCGCGTGCTACGTTTCTAACGTAGCAAAGAGAAGTACGACATTAGTGTAAGTATGTAATATTGACGACCAGCCGACCTCTCATTTGGAATATTTCAAATGGCGATATCTCCGCAACTGGTCGTGGGTTATCCAGGCCACTTTCGTGAAATCAGCTTTGCAGGGATATGGGAGAAAATAATGTGCGAAAAGTAATTAGATTGGTCACAGTCTAAAATATTTCTTGTTTCAATATTGACACGCATTTCGTAAATACAATTTTGTGGTCACGACGAGTAGTCGACGACACCTTATGTGTTTACGTGTTATGTTTGACGTCACACCAGACATCATCCTGTTGTTTTTATCGTTGCGAGCCGTGTTCGCGGTCGTCAAAAAGTAACCCGTGAACACGGGCCATGAACACGCGTGCATAGACGTCGTCGAAACGAGAACGCCAGCCGTGTATACCGGATCCCGGCCCTTGATCAAAACAGCGACTGAGTATTTCGAAAAGCGATTAAAATTTCGTGCAGTTTGTGTATTAAATAGATCGATGTATGGTAAATACTAATCAACAAACCAGCGGGCTTGTATAAATATAACACATGTCACGCTGCGTGTAATCGCCGTCGACCCGACGTTAGTTATTCAGTTATCATCGAGTTTCGCCGACACGGCGTGACTTGCAGTAAGTAGCAGGTGCGTGAAGTTCATATAGTTACGCACACAGTCATCAACGGCGAATATCGGTTTCTGCAATCGCAACGAGCGTCGTCCACATGTGAGGTTAATTTCGGGGCCGGTTCGGATGTTGAGAGCTGAAAGGCAATTATCAGTTTCTGCCGAGAATCTAATGCAAACGTAATGCACTGACGCCGACACCGGCACGAAACCGTCTTCGTCGCACGAAAGACCAGTCGGGCGACTACCGGATAGTTGACAACTTGTTCGTTAGTGAAATAACGTCAGATTGACGGTCGGCGACGCGTCTTCGCCGCGAACGTGTGCGACCGATGCGTGACGATGTCAAGGCACAGCTGGTGGTCTCCGAGGCTTATTGTCTGGTCAGTTCTTACTGGAGGTCGGTTGTCAATCAGTGACCGACAGACAGGTCGACAGACCTCAGCGTCTACCGTACGACACTTGATTGTATTGTGTCATTGTCAACTGGCCGACGACCCGCCAATAATTCGATCAGCCACCGACCACATGCTTTGACCACCTCCACGCCACTGCCGAGTCGCTTAGCCAGAACTTCGCGCTAGTGACCTACGTTAGAAACTTTCATGAAGCTTCGACAATGGGTTATCGTTTCATATAGTATTTCTAGTTTCTTTGTTTCTTCTTTTACTGTATATTGTGTTATTGTGCATGCGTGTTTGTGTGTCTGTGTGTATGTCTGTTTATGTATGGGCTTTTGCCTGAATCAAATAAAGATTAATTGATATCGTTACTTGCAAATAACAGTTTAACATGTGTTATAAGAAGTTAACAAGAAGCCAAGCTATCGCTAGGATAGCCGACCGTACTGCTTCACAGTAAACTAAGACATAGCGATACGGTGATTTGATTTTGGACCATGAACGAATAATGTGGCGATATTAAATTGTGCTGAAATTAAAATCGCTCTTTCAGTTATCACGCACACTATTGCGCCCATTAACCTTCTCTTGTCTCCTTCGGTCTGCACATATGCACCCAACGAAAACAACGTTTGTTAAGCGTCACGTTCCCCATTGAACGGAACCTTACGCTAGGCCACGCCCACATCCAAAGCCGTGTACCAAATTTGAAGTCTCTAGCTCAAGTGGTTTTGGAGATATCGACACCGCAATGGTTGACATGACCTTGAACGACCTCTAAACAAAGGTCAAGGTCTTTCATTTTGGTACCAATCGATTTCTCATATACGACTTCCTGTAAGCTGTCAATAGTAACTTTTGCTCTAGGACGTTGCGTTTAGCCACAATACTTCACGTTATAGACGACGACAGACGACAACACTGTACCAATAGCGCGACCGTAAGTACGGTCGGCTAAAAACTAAGTAGTTTCAAAATATTTTTTCGAAGCTTGAATATACCGGATATATTTTTTCAGCGGATTAACTTATCTCGAGTCACTATGGTATCTATTGCAATTCTTGTATCATTATCGAACATTGCGCATTTAACTTCCTCATAGTTGGCCTTCGTAAGTAAATAAGTACTTAAGTCCTTTGAATGATGCTGTATATAGTAAATTTGTTTTTATCTTTGGTATAGTCTGCCTAGTGTGGCACTTGATTTATGTTTTATTGCGCTTTTACTCTGTCTGTCCTGTCTTTACATTTGTTGTTTCATTTTATAAATAAACGTACGTATTAACTACATTATAAACTGGAATACACATCTTATATAAAGTGAAACTACTACGTAGGCCTATAGTCAAATGTCGTTGTTATTGCATTTAGTGATATGTACATGCACCAATTAATCAACACACATATATCGTAATATAAAAACCAGTAAAAAAACTATCAACACAATTAATTATATACAAATGTAGCAGATCTGTCAACTGTCAATAGACGACAATTAAAAATACTATGTACAATTGCGTAAACATACAACTCTATATAATTAACTAAGCAGTCGATAATTTGTAATGCGATTAACAAAATCTGTATCATCTACAGTGTGAGTCAAAAAAATCCCCCCCTAAGGGGTCCTGACATTTCTCGTTTTTCTCACAAACTGTTGAGAATTTTTAAGAGATTTTTTACACACCTGTTATGCGTTCCTATCTGCGCTAGATTACAAATTTTTATTCAATTATCCCCTATTTTGACGAAGTTATGCCATATTAAGCGCGACTACCCAGTTCACATAATATGCTCAAAATGTCCACCATCG
>Ga0056114_1000978_pt1 | contig 11862 bp, 4 predicted proteins | sample WorMetHERISLAND1_FD_77005 | JGI IMG/M metagenome (GOLD analysis project Ga0056114, IMG submission 77005) | Marine gutless worms symbiont microbial communities from Max Planck institute for Marine Microbiology, Germany - Olavius loisae HERON... ...
CATCTATTCAGATGATTCACTTTTGCACTGAACAGCAAACCCTGCAGGCGTGAGAGCAAAACTGGCTCAACTCGAGTTGATCGCATTTTGCACGAAATACAAATGCGATGATACGGCGGCAAAATAAATCAACATTAGTTGATCCAGTTTTGTTCTAAACTAAAATGTCCTTTCGCTTAAAACAAAAACTACAATGTTTAATTTTGCAAAATTTACACAATGGTACAAAAACGACAAAAATCGAGATGATTCACTTTTGTTTTCATGGGCTCACATGTGAAAGATCGAGTTCACAGGGCCTTGTGGTACTAAGAGCTGCATAACGAGCTAACACTTGACCAGTATGATAAGTGGTGAAACAGTTGAGATGCCCACATTGTGTCGGCCAGTGGGACCACAGTTGTATGGTGCGTGGTGTGTGTCGATCTGACAGGACCAACCCAGCAAAGACCCAGTACATTGGAGCCTTGTGTGGTCTTGGGTGGGACGTGACGTCAGAGGAAGGAGACTCAGCCTTACCAGACCACGACATGGAGATCACGTTCGACTGGAGTTTTGACCTCCATGACCTTCAGCTGGTAACACTGACCCACATGGTTGCATTGGTTGATTGATTGACGGATGGACGGATTGCTGGGTGGTTGGTCAATTGATGTAGCATCAACTGACTTTATTCTTATCTAACTAACTTTGTGACATTAATTGCCTGAAAAGCGTTATATACACTGTGTTCAGAAAACCGTACCCATAAGTCATGTCTTTGTACATTTATTATCATAAGTGCTCCATAACTATTTTTAAATACTGCACCACCATTCAGTTGCGGATCAGTTGCGTAACTGGAAAATTCTGATGTGGGTCGAGCACCAACTGTGTGGTTTCCATGGCAACAGGAGCACGATAACAGATGACAGTTAATGTGTGCTTATAAATCTATTAACAGGACATCATTCAAAAGACATTTGAAATCAGTGGTGACTTTGTACTGTGAGCATAGTCATACTGACAAGGTAATTTGCCCTCGGTCAACCTGTATGGGCCATCTCTTAGATGCTCTCTGAAACTGTTACTGATACATGTACTGTTGAAAGCAGCAAAAATTCTGAAATCTAGTACATTGACATTTCTTGATATTTGCCATTTTCATCGTGTCCAATATATTTCAGCTGCAGTTGTGTAGATCTACCCTGTGCAGCATTGTTGAGCATCTGAAGCGTTGTTGTTAGATCAACGCAATACGAATGTCGATAAACCTGACTCTGACTAACGAGAGAAACTCGGAGTCACTGTTGAGGCTACAGAGGAAGGCTCGTCAGCTCCTGCTGGAGTGAGTACAGACGTCGTGATGTGGAGACATTGAAGCTGTTGTATGTAGACCTGAGCAGCTGCTATTGTGTAGTCTTGTGTGAAATGAAACTGTGACAGCAATGCTAGTGCCACCGTCTCCCATATAACCTATACTGTATTGGCGGGGACGTAAGACACTACCACTCCACGCCTCCGTTGCAGTTATCCAGACTTGATTCCTTGGGTCAAAATCCTGTCAGAAATATCATCTCTAAAGTAGTGTCGTGCATTTTTTTATTTTGAATTTAATTGAATAGTGAGCCATTATTTGAAATTCCGAATTGAATGGAATAGTGTTCGCCGTACTAAAAAGTCCCCATTATTGAGTACATGTTACAGTTTTGTGCCGTTTGTGGTTTGTGCTGTAGTCAAGCAGTTGTGTTCTTCCTGTACTCTGCAATGTTTGTTTACTTTGTTGGTTGCTTTGCAGTTGCTAAGATGAAAGGTCAGCTTTGTTCAGTTAAATATTTAAACTGGTGACCGCAGGTATTCGAAAATTTTAATAGTTTGGTTTTCGATTGAATCGAATAGTAGTTAACTATTCAGTCCGAAATTTCAAATATTTCACAGCCCTTCTCTGAAGCGACCTACGACTTATACTTCTTCTTCTTGTGTGGCAAGCACCACTAGGGGTGCGTAGCGCCAAACACAGACATCAAGTCTCCAGAGTGGATGATTCTGAGCCACAGTTATCGCCTCATCCAGTGAGAGATTGTTTGATCTCAGGTCTTGCTGGATAGTCTTCATCCACATAGTTCGAGGACGTCCTGGTGGTTTCCTCCAGTTCTCCGAAGGGGAAGCAGTTATGATACTCCTGGTATCAGTCTCGTATGGCATTCTTGCAATATGGCCGAACAGAGAAAGACGCCGGGCTTGGACAATAGCCGACAGGCGGGATTGCCCGGTTGTCCGTCTTACCTCGACCTACGACTTGGATGTTAAACCTTACTGAACTAATCAACCATTACTGGTAATGTGATTCTTGTTGGACTGTGTTACCACAGTCTAGTTTGTGATGCGTCTGCGACTGTGAATGGCTTGTCACTAAATAATATTAAAGACAGGACAAATAACTTGTGATTGAATGACTTAATGTGTGTTTAAGCATGTAATAAATAAATAAATTAATAAATAAATATCTTGAGCTGTGTTTGAATGCTGTACACAGGCTAATTGAGAAGAAACGTCACCCAGTAACTCCGCTGCACTTCACTAAACCATTCCGCTGGCGACAGGTATTGATGTCACGACCTTACGAGTACTTGTACATTCACTGACTTGGCTCGTCACTAACATGTCCTATCATTGCTGATGACCTTGACTGTCCTTCACGTTAATCTCGTCTTCCTTCTTATGTGTCTTCTACTGTTTACATTCCTTTATCTGCTCCTTGTACTCTACTTGCTGATGTGTGAGCTCTGGTCTTGGTCTGGAATAATAAGAGAGAACATTGCAAGGTCAGCAGCCTGGAGCTCTAACTTGTCAGTAATGTGCAACGGAGCTACCGTTGAATGTGTGTTTCCCTTTGACACACACTGAACTTTGCCATATGGGTACAGCTAGGCTTATAAATCATCCTGTGCCAGACCAGGTTAAGCCGTCATTTGTAACTTTGACATTTGGGCACTCTGACGGTCAGCCCTGAGTTGTCTACAAGATGTACATGAAATGGCTTATTACTACTGTCGTCATCTGTTGATTCAGTCGTTTGTAGCACTCATTTCTCGTGTTCTCCAGGTCGACCCGGATGATATACGAACCCCGGACGTGGAGGAGCTTGGCGAGACAACGCGCCTCTACACACTGCATTGTGGGATTGAGCTGAACGAACCAGTCACGCCGTCGTCCTCAGCTGGGACCACCGCCATGACACACAACGATAAGATGAATCATCAGCTGTGGCTTAAGAGCAAGGCAAACCGGTAAAACTGTCGCACTTTCCGCCTTCTCACAGCTCGAGCCTCGTGGTTCTGTGTTGTTGTTGGTCATAGTTGTGTCTGCATCACTCAAGTGATTGGATGAGAAGGCTGGGTGTTATCAACCAGTCAAGTGATTGACTCGGAACAGCGTCTCCGAAATGATCTAGAATACCTCGAGTCGCTCACGTTTGATGTTAAACTCTGCTGAAATCAATTCATGGTTCAGCCGTTAGCATCGTAGATGTGATTTGGTTTCTATAGAAACCAGTGTCAACACTGCAGTGCCACTATTTGGAACATCTTTAGCATGTTTCAATGCTCTGTCATTATTTTGTGCACTGATGTCCAAAATATGAAACTTTGATGGGATTTATGCAAAGTAGACAATACTGTGAAATGAAAGGGCTTAAACATTGAGATCACATCTTGTTAGCCTGTTTTGACTTTGAAAACTTGGGATTAAAGCAGTATTTGTTCTGCATTTGTTTACATTGCTCATTGATGCCATAATTGCATTTATGTCATAAATCATTAGTTTGTTAGCAATGCTCGATCAGATATTGTTAAAAGACTTATATTTTGAATTTGCACAACTTATATCTTTTATACAGTGTTATTATGCACTCTACCAAATACACTGAATTTTAGTATTATTTCTGCTCACAAAAACCTGTACTTAAGTCATTTAACGAATGGCATTTACTTTACTGCTAGTGAGCTAAAATAAGGGTTGCAAGAATAAATTTATGTATGAAATATGATAACGCTAAGGTCAGCTAGATATAACAGTTTTACGCTCATTATGGTGTGCAGTAGAAATACAGTACAATACAATATACAAAGTTTAACGCTCTTGCTTACTTAACCCTTTGGTGCCCACTGTTGCCATATGGGTACAGCTATAAAGCATCCTGTGCCAGATTGGGTTAAGCCGTCATTTGTAATTTTTGACATCCGGGCACTCTGACGCTCAGAGTTGAGCGTCAGAGTGCCCAGATGTCAAAAATTACAAATGATGGCTTAACCCGGTGTAGCATATAATAAGTACTCGGGCAGTACAAATACCGGGGAGTACTTATTATATAGTATACCAGTCTGGCACAGGAGTCCTTATATCTGTACCTATATGGCAACAGTAGGCGTCAAAGGGTGAACTACTTACTAACTTCCATGGTTGTATGTGTGTGAAGGTCGATGGATCGTGAAGAGATCCACTGTCGACTGTGTGATAAAGTGTTGTGTTCTCCGTATGAGCTGTTGGTTCATCTGACATCACTGATGCATCGTCAGAACCAGCCCGTCTGATCTCTCCGTTCAGTTGTCGGACTCTAAGCTAAAGTCTGTGATTATGTTAGCGTCCAAGAGAGTCAGGAAGAAAACCGAAAGCGTCTTGTGCTGTTTCAGTTTTGGCCTAGTCACGGAGTTCTTCATACTGTAAGTTGACTGACAGCGTGCTGACTGCTTTTACGTCCCAGGGCACTTTGCAGCTTAGTGCAGCATTGAGTTAACTACCACATTATAAATCAAGACTTCCAGGTGTTGAAGAAAACTGCTCTACATAGTATTGAATCTTTGGTTGTTTTGGCTATGCTGTTGATGACACACGTGCGTTTGTGTATATTGGTACGCTAGTACAGCATTTTATTTGTGACAGGAATGTGAGATGGCATTGTCTTTTTTGACCTAATTGTGACTTATTGTGCATTAAAGCCACTCATGTTTTCGTCGGTGCATTCTCTCACTCTGCATCAAAGTTAACTCAAATGTGTTGTTAGTTGACTGTACATTGTTAGTATGAGCCAGATGAAACTGATGCCAAGAAGATCTTAACAGCTTTCCACCTTGGAGAACTGGAGGAGACCACCAGGACGTCCTCATACTACGTGGATGAAGACTATCCAGCAGGACCTGAAATCCAATAACCTCGTTCTGAATGAAGCAGTTGACAAGCTGAGAATAATCCACTCTGGGAGACTGATGTCTACGTTTGGCCCTACGCGTTCGTAGTGGCGAATTTACCATTAGACCACTTGGGCCATGCCCCCCCCCTTGAACTGTGAAAAGTCTCGAGTATGGCCAAAAATGCACCTTAGAGAAGTTGCCCCAGTGGAAAGTCGATAAAATTGTTGCTACCAGATGTCCGATTTTAAGACAAAAATGCATCACATTCGATTTCAGCTGGGACCCTGTTAGAGAGTTTACACTGTTCCCCCAGACCCCTAAGCTGGATTTAAAGGGTCTTACTTTTAAGGAGTGGGAAGGGATAGAGAGGGAGGGAGGGGAGGAAGAGGGAACGGAAAGGGTGGGAGGGAAGGAAGGGGAGGGGAAGGAGATGGATGCACCCTTTCCAAATTCCTGAATACGCCACTGCATACCAGTAGTGAATGAATGAATGAATGAGGTGATTGGTTAAGGACTGGAGGCTGGGTTGTTTGCAACTGACAAGACACTGGCTGGGAACGTCGTCGCCAAAATCACCTATAAAGCGTTGACCGAGACGTTAAACTTCAGTCATCTACTGATTACGCGTCCACGTGAGCTCAGGCTGGAGATTGTGCAGACAGCGTGCAATGATGCAACGGTAGTGTCTTAGTATGGTAGCAATGAATGCAAACAGACTAGAGACCCCCGCATTTTCGTTGTACCCCGGAATTTGAACTGGCTTCTGATCTGAATCTTGTGGCATAAATGGGCTGTAGTCTTGAAAGCTTCCTAGCAGCCGTTTCATATCACACTAGTACAGTAGTTTCTCGCCATGCTGGTGCTATTTGGAACAAAAAGCAATCTATGAAACTAACACAGACTTCAGAACATGGAGACAAACAGACAGTGCTTGGCTGTGTTAACTCCATTGTCAAATAAGAACCCAAGCTGTTGCTGCGATAGCTGACCATACTGCCTCACAGCAAACTATCTGGTAATTAGTGATTGTTGCCAAATAGCATCTCCAGCTGCGGTCATCGAGATATTGGGATCTAAGCGTATTGTAGTCACGAGTTTGACCTTTCACGGATACGTGACGTCATCGCTCACGTGATCATTTGATCCCCCATGGGCCATTTCCTATTCGTAGTCCTTCGGAACCAAGCCTCTATCTCTAACGTTTTCCGGTTGGTTGACATAAGCGTCATACGACCTTTAAACAAAGGTCAAGGTCATTCATTTTGGTACCGATCGATTTCTCATGCCACTTTCTCTAGGCTGTCAAAAAGTAACTTTTGCTCTAGGACGGCGCACCGTTTAGCCATAATACATAACATCACACACACGACAGACGATGGACGCAATACTAGCATAAGCGCGACCGTTAGTACGGTCGGCTAAAAATTAGTATCAGTAGTTTCAAGAACATAGAAGAAATCCGGACGACAAGGATATAGGCAATCTTTACAGACTATAGTTCCGCCAAGCCTCGCGGATCAAGGAAACTGCCAGTGCCAGTCTCCGACGTTGCATAGCGCCAGCATCTATACGAAACATCGACTTCTAGGCGCACCGCCTAGTACGTTTGGCCCGATGGCCGTCGCGCTTTACAGTGATGTCCGTTGGTCTGGAACTCGATCGTAACTGTCAAGCGAACTGTTCGCTTGATCGTTGATTCTGTCTGTTGACATCGCAATTAGGCTGTTTATAGGCACATCTGTTTTCATCCCACTAAATCATCTCTTTATTATGTTAATAATAGTTAATAATAGTTACAAGAAACCAGTGCTGTCGCGTGGCAATCTCCTCACGTGTTCTTGACCAGTGTCTCATCGTATGCAATCCTTCGAGACCGCGCACTCACCTTTTCCGACCAGTTCGCTTTTCGACCCACAGGCTTCAGACAGAAAGGCTGAAAGGCTGATGAATATTTTTGGAATCATCTTGAGGTATCGGTAGTCGAAGCAGAAACATTGAATACCTTCAAATCAAGACTTCAACGGATTCACGATAGTGATGACTCGGGTGAGTCATTTTTGGACGGTATTTGACAGACTCTGGAGGCAGAACCTGTTCCCCTTCATCTGGTCAGTAATCTCTGTTCTTAATACCGTCACCACCTTGCTGGTCATCAGCGACCTTAACATCGTCATCACTCATCAGTCTTATATCGAAATCGAAAATATAGTTTTAGTTTTCCCTTTCAGAAGAAATTCTTCAGATATCGGTTCGATAGAATTTCTAATGACATCCTTGCGGCTTGTTAGTCACTATCTGATAAATATTTGGCGGTTTATTTGTAAACATCGTATTAGTGAACTGTGTACGTCAATTTATGTATGATTTCAGGCTAATGAATACAATTATTGTTACTTAATTGTGTCCAGAGTAAAGTTAAGACATGCTATTGTCTGTTTTCATTTTATTGACTGTATAATTAGCGATAGATCATTGGGAGACGACCGGAGTTTCATGGGCGCTATACTGTGCAAAATAATCAAAACTGATTAGGTTTTAATGCCGATCTAAATATCTGTTCGCCTTTCCTTACGCCCGTCCGTCCACAATGTGTTTTTCTGATTTGAACGAATTCTATATTAGTTTTCGGCCTAAATGATAAACCACTGACTGTTGAGCTTGCTTTCTCTGTCAGGCCCCAATAAACGAATACTGAATTGTGTATGTAAGTAAATGTCTCGAGTGACGCACGACGGTATGCCATACGACTCGATCCAAGGTCAAGGTCACCGAGGTCTGAAATGTGCGAAAATAGCCGATTTCATAGGCTCTCTCTGCCAATGTGCCATGTAATCAAAAGACGGTGAATTATGATGAAATCCAGAATGGCGGAATTTCCGCCGTCGCTAGGATTGCTACGTCTGCGGAAAGATGGGCTATTAATAGTAACCGATGGGCGATCATGTGACCCGTTTGATGGCTTGTGCTTACGAATTACAGACAGCTAGGCCGTGAGATGATTTGGCCTAAGTCAGTTCGGCCGCAAATCAGCTGCATTGTAATCGCCATTTGCCATCACAACTGCCGCTCCGCCACTGTCAGAAAAACTGCGACGTATCGACTAGTCGGCGTCAGTTGTAACTGCTTCAAGCATCCAGGTGTTGAAATGTAGGCCTACGTTATTCTTCCCAAAGGACTTCACTGTAGGCCTGATTATTCTTCATTCTGTTCTTTGGTGGCTGAACCGTCCTGCGGCCGAATTGACTCGTGGTCAAATTGTCCTGTGGCCAAATCGGTTCTACACCATGCCTACTGCCTGCCTATTGCAAAGGGAACACCTTAATTTTTCACGTAATGAGGTTAATTTGTACAGTGTTAGGTATTATTCTGCCGTGAGAGAACAAACGTTGTAAGAGTTAGAGTTTATGAATACATTATCAAATACAATTTTGTACTCTATGAATCCTTTTACCTGCGATTCAATGTTGAGAATGTTCTTCCCGCCACTTACCACAAGAGCATAAAGAAAAATCGTAGTATTCTCAGATTTTGTCTGTGACTTTCCATTGTCTATTGTGTGTCCAAACTTGTCACTTGGAAAGGCAAGGGAGTTATGTCAAACACTTGAGGAATGTCACTTTTTGACATATCGCAACAAACAGTAACATAGTATAGCTCAACACTGGCAAAGAATCCTATACAAACATGCATATGTAAACATTGTTAGCGATGCAGAAAGACGTAGAATATAATCCTCTTAGCTGGTATTTGCATGTGAGTTCTTCTAAATTGTAAACGCTTAGGTACTGGTAGTTAAGTTATTAACGGCCGAAATTCCACCCTTTAGCAACTTTTGGAAGGTGGAAATTACGTTTTCTAGCAATTTTATAATGGCGGAAATGTCACCGACTTAGCAAATATCAAGGGCATACTGCAACAGAACGGAATTTCCGCTGTAGCTTTGTGCAATTATGACATTCCAAGACAATATCTAAATTTTAACTCGACCGAATATTCATCTTCATTTGGCATCACATTACCTTCAGACCTTTGGCAAACGAATTTGACCTCTTACGAGGAGTCATCCAGCAGTCCCGTATGGGGCTTATATTTTTATTCAATTTTTTTTTCTTGGTGTCACTGTGCATGTGTTTTCTGTAGACAGAGAATGGAGGACACTGAACTGGTCTCTCCTAGTTCAGAGGTAGCTACCAGCAATGGAGTTCCTGGTCAGTGTATACGTCATTTCGTTTCAGTCTGAAGTGGTAACAGAATGCTATTTTGTAATTTACAGTGTACAGAAAAATTTTTCCCAGAATTTTCTTGCGGTTTTCAATAATAGTTCACGTTTTGCTCTTTAATGCTGGCTTAGAACAGTTTGCCAGCATCAGTTTTGACTGCAACATGACTTAGTTCATTTTGCTAGTAACTTAGGAATCAAGATGTTTTTTCTTTTAGATAAGTTTAGTCTGACTTGTTTGATTTGTCCAGTCACTCTCATGTGGTCACAATGACTTTGGTTCAGTTGACTATTTAAAGAGCCTCATTGAGATTATTTAGTGACATTTCACTATAATGTTTTCGTAGTCAATAATATTAATGATAGTGACCTCTGAATTAACAACAGCAGTTTAAATTGTTGCAGTGAATGATGCATGTGTTCAGAGTATCCGCCCGTCGTTGTTCCTCCGGCGCCTCAGAATGCTATGTCATTTGACGGCAGCGGACCTCGACTTATGATCACTCAGATTGTCAACGAGAACTTCAAGTCATATGCTGGTACTGAAACCCTCGGACCATTTCACAAGGCACGTTTATCTTAGTAATAATAATACTAGTTAATAATAATAATACTAGTAGACACAGTGGTAGTCATAGCTTAGCATAGTCGTAAAGGCAGTCGTAATAGTAATATTAGTTGTAGTCGTAATAATAGTTGTTATAGTGGTAATAATAATTTTTTCTAGGGCAACATATGTCTAATATCAGTTGTGCAATTGCAAAAATAATTTGGTTACAAGCGGCTGCTTGGCTTTCAGTCTGCATTCATCAAATAAACTGAGTGAACTCTCAATTTGGTTTAGCCATTATTAAAGCTGGTATAAATATTGACATCATTACTGTTATATTATTATTATTATAATATAATAATAATAGTATATTATATTACATATTAATCCCATTTAGAACAACTTGTGATTTGCTCGTATTGTCGTGGTTGTAGAATTTCTCGTCGATCGTCGGACCAAACGGCAGCGGAAAGTCGAACGTGATTGACTCAATGCTGTTTGTGTTTGGCTATCGAGCGTCCAAGATCAGGTCTAAGAAGATCAGTGTTTTGATTCACTCCAGTGACAACCATCCACATGTAGACAGCTGTACAGTCAGCGTCTACTTCCAGAAGATTATTGACCACGGCGTATGTACCTGTATAATATCATATAATAAAGTAAGTAAGTAAGTAGGATATAGTGTCCAGTGCTAAAGAAAAAAATGTATTTTCAGAAGGCTGTACGAGTTTGTGAAAGTTTGATATGTATGTTATTTTTTAATCACAAATGAAAATGTTGGCCATATTTAAAATATAAGTACGTATAAACAAAACATTATTATTAATGTGTTAATTTGTTAGTCTGGACAGCCGTAGCATTTGTAGTTCAGTTGGTACTATGGTGGGTGTGATTCAGGTCGGTGACGACAACTACGAGGTGGTCCCTGGCTCCCAGTTTGTTGTGTCTCGGACTGCGCTAAAAGACAACAGCTCATATTACAAGGTTATGTCTCATTTGATGATATTACATTCGGTCATGCGTAGTAACACAACAACATGACAGTGTGACTAGGACATGCTGAACAACACATCATAACAGATTTTTTACGTTGAGCTATGACTCACGTATTAAGATGATCATGTCAGTGATGAGCCCATAACCTGTGTGCTCAGTCAATTGAGTGTCTGCGCGACATTCGTGAATGAACCGATATCTCTTGCGCTTTAACTTCTTCGCTTGACCTATCTTCGGTCACTTCAGATGCATGTCTGTGGTATGTTAAGTTTCCCCAGTAGCCTCTGAAGCCTGATGTAATCACATCTCTTTCAACCAAATCTCTTGTCTGTGTCGGTGTTAACAGCTGTGCTAGAAGTGTGTAGTGTCACATTGGTTAATCTACCCACATTCACACATTAGTCATTTTTACATGTGCATAACTTACTTTCACTCGGATTCAAAACTCTTTAGTTTATATCATTATGCACTGTAAACTTTTGATACATGATGCATAGAATTTGGTCTTTACCGAAATCCCCGGTGAATTTATGCACATAATTAACTCCGGGAGTGGTGGTGGCAGTTCATTTGTTAAATAGCCAGGCAGTTAATTCCAAACTGTGGGACCAGCAGAGCTGAAAGCATGAGTGCCAGTGATGGTGTTTACACAAACGTGAGGTACGCCACGGTCAGTTGATGATGAGTGATGGATTACAGATACTAGCTGCTTTAGAACGCCTGGTACCTTCTGTGTCAAACACTTCACTTATAGGGATCTTTCATGACGGTAGGACTGTAGCAAGGCCTATGGAGAATAGAATACTTAAACACAGGTCGTGCGGAGACCGCAATTTGTAAACAAATAGGGGGAGGCTTTTAGGGAGGGAGGATTTTACGTATCGCTTGTTTGTAAGATGACTTGCGAAAATTATTTAGTTTGATTATAG
>Ga0056114_1000979_pt1 | contig 11859 bp, 9 predicted proteins | sample WorMetHERISLAND1_FD_77005 | JGI IMG/M metagenome (GOLD analysis project Ga0056114, IMG submission 77005) | Marine gutless worms symbiont microbial communities from Max Planck institute for Marine Microbiology, Germany - Olavius loisae HERON... ...
GCGTGGCTTTCGAAGCACGGCTAGTCTTATACTTGTAAGGAATGTTGTTGACGTACTTCAACCGAAAAGAATACTTGCGGCATCGCGCGGTTTCCTTGCGGCAGCACGGCTTTCTTGTTTTCATTATTATCGCAGATCGCGGTTATGCTATGGTAAGTCGCCTGTCTGTCTCTCTGTCTGTGACGTTGTCTATACCTGATCTTTTGAATTTGGAAAATAATTACACGACCATTAGCCTACAAAGTGACTTCGCTACAGTATGACAAAGAAACATCTGCCAATAGGGAATAGGGGCGGATATGGATTGTGAGAAAACTGGATTTCGGCGCGAAAAATCGGCAATTTCTCTGAAAAGGGGCAAGATAAAAGATATCGTAAGTGGACTACTGAGTCACATATGAGCTGTCATTTGCTACCAAGATTGATGAACTTGAATGACCTTGAGTGGCTGTTCAAAGTCACGTAAATTATTGCAAGCCAGGGAAATGGTGTCCCAGATACTGCAGATAGAGAGAATGTCCGCTCCCTTATAGGAAATTGTGTCCGTGAAACTGAACACGTCAGTTACATCACATTTTAAGCCGAGGTAGAAATATGGCGGTTCCGCGCATGCGCAGTGAAAAAAAACGCCGGAAGAAAGATAATAAACAACTGGTATCGCGCGGTTTCATTGCGACAGCACGGACTTCTCTTTTGATTGTGAAAGTAATACCGTACGGCACAAATTCGTTGGATTGACACATCGCAAAGTCATAACGTAGTAAACCATGGTAGTACTAGCTAACCAACACAAGTGGAATCCATGTTATTTCAGTTGGTGTTTTTTCAGTTAGTATTACGGTTAACTGATAATGGCGAAAAGAACGCATTAACGACTTTTTTTCTGCCTAATTGAATGAATTGTAACTTGTTAACAAAGCTACAAAGTTGTTGTAAGTTGTATAATATTATTTTAACAGTGAAAACAGGTAACTTTCGGACAGTTTTTGCTCATTTTTGGCGAAAGCACCTGTTGCAACGACACAACTCCGCAGCTCCGCTAATGAATGAATGAATGAATGAATCTTTATTATCTAATCTGTTCCTCTTTACAGCCTGGAACTCCCCACAAACTAAGATGAGCCTCTCCACCGGCAATGTACATGGTCCTGTGACGCAGATGCGGACACTATACGTCCACTGTCAGTGGATACAGCTGCAACGGAGATGAGGTTGCTCCTTTACGCTGTTACAACTGTCACCCTCCCAGCTGCACATTGTCAGTTCCTGGTCAACTCACGGCAGATGACTTGCGCAACTTTTATCTCAAGATGTCCTCGAGAGAGACACTCAATGCTCCTCAGTGGTGAGAGGAAGGCTGTTGCTAAGACCGATTATTAACTGACTGGTAATGAATGATTGGCTCTGTTAAATTATTATTCAGTTACTAGTTTTTACCCGCTGTCGCAAGAAGCCTGTCTGTCCGTTCGTCTGTCTGTCATGCTCAAATAGTATCGTCGAAATTCTTTAACCGCCGAATAGCCCCATCATTCTGTTTTTTTTTCAGAATTATACCGCGTTTTGAAATTTATCTGGGTTGTTAGATATTACGATTTCCGACAAATAAATGCCAAAACGTCACTATTGAACGTTAATAGGAACTCGTATGTTTTCGGAAATCAGCTCATACAAGCTTCTTGGTAGCCAATATCTTTAAAAATGGTGCATATATCGACTAGATAATTGATGTATTAGAATGATCAGATGTTATGTCTACCAACGTCTACTGTTTATTACATTCGAAACAGTTCAACGTCATTTCAAGTCACGTAGCTCCTAATTCATAAACTATTGCTAATATATCAGAAACGGTATAAGACAGAATTTCAACTGACAAGTGATATGGAACAGCATATGCACTGTCGAGTGGTCCGTTTTCCCATGACCTTGAATTATCTTGAAGATCATTTCAAATATTCAAAACGTTTCTGAGTCCAAACTGAACTATACCATCTATTCTCGACGTGATTATCAACGAATACGGGCTTCACAATATTAATTAACTTAACGGAATTGAAGGACTGTTGAAGGTTACAATAGCCTACAGGCAGTCACGTACGCTTTGAAGGTAATGAAGTCTCCGGAATGACAAATGATAGAGATGCAGTAATGTCCTACGGTGAAGTTTACTTATATCTGCTTTGTAACGCTAACAGTGGACAATATTTTGATGCATGCCGCTTACTGAACTCTAAAACACCGATCAGAAACGTAGATGCGACCACGTCGTCTCTCGTATATAATTCGAAACAAGATAAATTACGTCACGTCGACGTAAATTGTGGCACCTATGTATAGTTTCTGACAGGATAAAGACAGGACTGTACATAATTGCCATAATTTACAAAAAGGAAAATGACAAAGTTAACTAACTGAAACAAAATAACCCAGCTATCGCTGACAACCTGATCTGCGCATCCATCAAAGAATTTCTGTGCAAACAGCGCAGCTTCTACCTATAATCCACAGTTAGTACTTGCCAAAGCATGTCTGTATACACATTTCTTGTCTCGTATACAAACATGCTTTGGCAAGTACTATGAGAAGAAGAAGCTGCGCTGTTTGCACAGAAGCCCTTTGATGGATGCGCAGATCACGTTATGAGCGATAGCTAGGTTTTCTTGTTTCAGTCAGTTAACTATTGTCATTTTCCTTTTCGGTTACAGTTTAAGTCATTTTACTTTTATCAGCTAGTTAACCTACACTTGCAGTTAAGTGAGAATTATTGTCCTGTTATTATGCAATTTACATGTAAGTTAGTTACAAGACCTGCATGCGTGATTGATTGGTGTTGTGAGCTCCATTCTTCTGAAAACGTTAGCACGACTGCCCAGCCCGTGTCCCGTTGTCAACGGAAGCAGGCATATTAGGTCCGGTGACAAAGGTTACTCGTCCTGAAGTCGTTACAGACTTCCGACCAATATCAATTACGCATACGGTCCTCGCCAGAATTATGGAACGCCATTCAGTTTCTTTATCCTGCCTTCGTCAATTTGTCGATCCATGTCGTTGCAAAAGTTGACATAGGTGTAATGCTGCTATGTTTGCTGCGGGTTTACCAGCGTCGCACATCGACAAAAACTAGAGGTGTTTCTACGACGATGTCAGCAAGTTGTTTTGTTCTGTAACCGTTTGTACCTGACGAAAAACAACAGTGTTACTACGATAAACATGTGTTGTATTGCATAAATTCCGTGTCCGTTTTAAGTTGCATGCTTTCCAAGCATTTTATTTTTATATTCTACCGCTGGGTCAGAAGTCATTGAAGGTATCATCCTAAGCTCACTGATTTTACTGGACGTGTTTCAGTGCCGTATATAGTTAGAGCTAGCAATTACATCACATTTGATTTATTCAAACAAAACACACGGAGCCAAAAGATTCCACAGTTGAAGCCTTATCACGGCGGATAAACATCCAAACTAAATAAAACTTTCTAAATAGAGAGCCAGATATCAAGTGAACAACAAGCGAATTTATCATAAATTCAACAACGTTAACACGGAAGCAATATACATACAGACAGCTGGATATGAACATACGAATTGCGCCTATATATACATGCTGACGATTGTACATGTATATTCATAAAGCCAAGACATTGCAAATCTCATTATACGTAAGCCTACAACATGCGTTGATTAAATTTACGCTGTACCAGAAGCGGCTAGATTTTTTAAGGAATTCGTAAGTTACGTTTACGCCGCATGTTGAGGCTATTCGGCGGTGAAATAATTCGGACGATATATTTAGCCGTTTTTGACAGTACTAGCTATGTGACCGACGGATGACTGCAGATGAGCGATAATGGGAACAGAGACCCGTGAAGACGATAGTCTAGTTACGACGAGGTAGTCGCCCTTGTGTACGCGCCATTGTCATCATCCACGGCGAAATATCGTTAACGAGCATTACGACACTGGACCGTAATTGTGTATTTTACGGTGAATACGACCATTCAAGCTCACTTGAGAGGTGCTAGACTGCAATTCTTAAACGTTTGTCTGAGGTTTCTTCATGCCATGTATTCAGGTCCTATGAATATGGAGTCTGTCTGAAGTTTAAACGAAAGATTTACCATTACATCTCTTAACTAACGATATGGGCATAGAAGTACTTTGTTTTCACTCATAACATCCGCTATGTTATGTTAATACGTTATGACGTTATGTTATACTGCAATAAATTTACTGCATGTAACATTTGGTACAGTCAGGACAATGAAAGCCATGTTTTCTCTCTGAAATGTACACATGTTTTGTACATTTATACTAAAACTACTCGATACAAACAACTGATAACGCAATTCTGTCAGCGTACATGTGCGATAATGGACATAAACCGGTTGCGTTCTGCAGCTAAGCCTGCGATTACCTTCTGAGTCGTCTAATCGCAAAGCATGGGCACTGCTTGCTGACTTGCGCCGTCGTCACATGAAAATGGAAATGGAATTGAACCTGAAACTATCGATCACTCGTTGGGCGTTCTCACTTACATACTCGTCGTCATGCTGCCTTTTAAAGATCGACCCTTGCAGAGAAACCGCGCGATGATCCTATCATTTTCGTTTCTCTTCGATCATTTGAAACACTGCACAGGAGTAGAGGACAAATTGACACAATTGCTGCGACTCTCTATATTGACATATACTGGAATACTTAAATTATATACATAATCAACGTATATCATTCCTTACATTTTGTACGTAGCCTACTATCTAGCAAGAAATTCATTCATTTGTTGAGTTACAACGGTTTCCCGATCAGAAACTTAATCTTGATTGTGAATTTGAAAATGTTTAACCACAGACCTTTAACAGTATACTGGCAAGTTGCGATGACTGGACGAATGAGTGAATGAATAGGTTTATTAGAGTGGTGGTAATAAGCAAGCAAAGAAAACGTTGATCGTTGAATTTAACTTAAATTTAATTTGTGTTGGATTTTGAAACCTGTCTTTGAAAGGTTTTCTGCAGCTGAAATCGCTATCAGTGATGTGAAATGACAGACCATGCATTACACTTGTGCTTCACCGCAATGCCATGGTCTTGTATCGTTTCCGAGATATAATAAGATTCTGGAAAAAAATTGCGAATTTTATTTTTCATATGTCGGCATTTAGTGCTCCGATTAAGTTTATGTCATCGGGGTTTTGCTACATTTCGCACGCGAAACCTAGAATTATCGACCTTCGGGCGAAAGTGTTCGATTACATGTTTAGACGTTTCGACATGCAGTCAATCGAGGGTTCAACAGACAGAAGGACAGTAGCGTGCGGACAGACGAAATTGCCCGATAGTTATATGTACTGCGCACTTGTGCAAACGTTGATTTTGCCAGTTCTGTTAAATGATTAATAAATAAACGAGAGCTAACATTATTTTTCACAAGTGTCAGATACAAATCTAAGTCTGTTGACTTTATAAATTTCACCGAAATCTGTTTACAACTTTACTACCATAAAAATCTCGTCTACATATACACACATGTGTACACACCCTGGCAGCATTGCCTAGTCCCTCCGATATCGCGGATAAGTTAAAAAAAACTTTTAAAAAGTTCTGTTGAACTTGAAAGTAAATTGCCTAAACCAGTTTTATGTACATTAGACAGAATAAAAATAGTTCATACGGATGTACTGTCGTTTATTTATTTGAACAAAACATCAAGGGGCATATTAGACTACTGACATGCTGAACAGTAAACAGAACAAATCACATCCTCAATGGCAAACATACTTACTTACTTAGATCCTCTAGTCCTTGACAGAACGATAGGCAGCAAGAGTTCGCTATCTGCTCCTGTTTGTAGCCACAGCCCGGACGCTGTTCCAATCGACTCCTCGGTCCACCAGGTCCTCTTTAAATGTGGACCGCCAAGTCTTCGTTGGACGACCTCGTCGTCTGCCACTACCACGAGGGGCCCATGACATGGCGTGATTGGCTGGTCGTCCAGATGGCAGGCATCCTGATAATATGGCCTGCCATCCGAAGTCGTCTCTCTGCTACAATGTCCTGTAATCTTCGCTGCCCAGTCCGGCTTAGCATCTCCATATTCGTCACGTGGTCCTTCCACGTAATGCCCAAGATCTTCCGTAAATTGCGCTGGTGGAAGGACGTCCAGCTGCTGACGTATTCTAGCTGTACTCTTCCAGGTCTCGCTGGCGTATATGGCTGTAGAGACAATAAGGGAGGTGTACAGACCCAGTTTAACCTTGAGGCTAAGCGTGCTGGATCGCCACACGTTGTCAAGTCGTCGAAAGACTGCTGCTGTTTTTGCCAATCAAGTGTTAATATCTGCTTCAACATCTCCATCTACTGCAAACATAGCAGAGCATAAAAAGTTTACGAAAGAAGCTAAAAACGTACGGCAACCGAGAATACATCTGTAAACTTAATTACAGATTAACGTATTTGGACAAATCACACAACAATAGAGAATTCTTGAAACACTTTACACTACAGAATTTTTATAACAGTACATCCAATACAGTACGTCCGTCGTCTCATTTGACGGTGAAAATCGCGAATAGTTTTCGTTTAAATGCGTTCATCTCTACAGCTCGAGGGCCATTGAAAGCACGTGGTCGTGTCGGCGACGGCTGCGGCTCGATACACGACAACAGCTGCTGCGGCTGCACGTTCGTAGATAACGTAGAGTAGACGTCGTCGTAGCGTCTCGCTGTGTCCGCAACGACTGTCAACACGGTATGCAAACATGAGCCGCTATCAACACCATGTAAGTGTCTACATGAGTATTATACGCTGTTGCCTCGATCAGTCTTTTAGAGAAAAATAATTAAGACGAGACTGCGTGAAAAATGTGGGTATAAATAAGTACAGGTTGGTCAAAAAATTAAGTCACTATTATTGCAGCATCTTTCGCCGACAACATTGACCGATTTTAGCAGTCCCATTTCTGTTGTTGTCAATGATGATCTCTGCGAGCGTATCGGCTAAATGTGTCAATTCACTATGATTACATTATTGGCTATGATTACAGGGTGGCGCAATAAAAACCGCACATTTTTGAGATACCATATTTTTGCAGCCACTACACTACACTGCGGTTTTTGCTGAAGTGTTCAGAAATTACAGCAGAAAACAACAAGCGACAATTTTTTAAACGAGTGTTAAATGTTCTTTCCAAACTAGCCTAAATATGGTACCTTGTAAATGTCAGTGCTAACACACTCTAACAATATTAATTTTGAAGTATGCCACAGAGTTTTATCACAATCCGTGTATGCCTTATTAAACCTAATTCAGGTGATGCTCAATATGCCCACCTTCAGCACGAATGACCAAAGTAAGTCGTTTTGAGAACTGGTCTGTGGCAGTGTCAACCAAGTCCTGGCTGATCATCGCAGATGACATCAACTGTGACGTAGTCCATTTCCGTTACTTTGCAAAGAATATTCAACACTCGTTTAAAAATTGTTGCATGTTGTTTTCTGCAGTAATTTCTAAACACTTCAGCAAAACCGCATGATTATATGTATAGTGGATGCAAAAATATGGTATCTCATAAATGTGCGGTTTTTATTGAGCCACCCTGTACAGACAACGATGGAGTCCTCGATGACATGTTCTTGGCCTCGAGGATCCTCCAGGACATTTTTAAAGTCCTTGGCCTTGCTCATGGCCTTGCACTAAAAGGTACTCGAATTTTTCAAGGGCATGCATCAGTAAAGGGTGTGCCAATGCTGTAAAGAACTTCAGTAAAATCAGTCACTATGAATGAATCGATTCAAATCGCTGAGTTGGGTGACAATTATTTGTTTTGATGTCATATAAATTTAATTTATTTACTTACTACTTGCTTACTAACTGTCATTTTATGTCCTTGGTCGTACTTTTGATGGTCAGATCCTTGGCCTTGGCCTTGATACTTGTGTCCTTGTCTCCATCGCTGCCTATAGAATGTGAATGGGTGCAATTTTGTGTAAATAAACATTCATTGCCAAATGCGTCAGTAAACCGATTTTTTTTAATTGTTAGAATGAGGTCACTGCGAAACGTTTTTCCATTTTTACTGCGCGATGCTACACAGTGCGCGGTATTGTTTGGCCTTCCGTCTGTCTGTGTCGTTCAAGAATCGTGGTCACATGGGTTGGAATTCTTCGAAACTACTTTGATAGCTTATTAGCCTGGGCGTTCACTCTTTGCAAACAACATCACGGATCTACTCCTAATTGAATACCCGAAATTTTTGCTAGATTAAGAGTATGGTATGAAAAATTGGCTTTCGGCGTACAAAAGCTCTAATCTCTGAAACGGGACAATATAGGACCAAATTTACTATTGAAGACCAATAGAAAGTCCCACAAGCGCTTTCGATTCGTGCCAAAATCAACGACCTTGGGTGACCTTGAAGGGCCATTATGCACTCTGTTTTAAAATACATGGTGTTGTTACTTACTTATTCAGTCTACTTTTATACGCTACGGACACGGTGAATGACTACACCGGATGTCCAACCTCATGTCGCAAGGGCAGTGCTATTGCGGTCTTAGTTTATTGGAACCTGAAGCAAATAACAATCGAAAAGACAGTGACAGTGGGTGTAGGAAAAAATACGCTGCATCGCGCGGTTTCTTTGCGGCAACACGTTTCTTGTTATAACATGGGGTCAATTTGACTGCTTTTAATCACATCAACTGTGACATTTTTAAAATTGCAAGTGAGACGAAACAAATTTACTGCTGTTTCTAACGCATACAGAATTTTTTATTAAATATTACAGAAAATAAAACAATAAAGTACTAGAATTTTCGGAACAGTTTATAGTGATGGTTGGAGGAAAAATAAGTTAGTAAATGTTTAAAATGTTGCACAGACAGTTAGCCTATTGTTTATCCATTCATTGGAAGATTAACACTGTTGACGTTTGCTGCAGTCTTTTATTGCTGCATTTGTCAGGTGCTGGTATTGCGGCAACGCAATTTAGACGAGGTGGTCAATCTATTCAAGATAAGCTGCATACAGAGATTATGTGATACAATGGTAAAAACTGTTAATATAGATCAAAAAAGTCCAAAGATACTGCAGAAATATCATGGTTTACTTTTTACTGTCAATACTACTACTGTTCGAGGTTTATTATTGTTCCTATAGCCTAGTGTTAGTGTACTGTATATCAATAAAGTAAGTAAAGTTCAGAAGAAAGAAACTATTTTTTATTATTTGAGACAATTCTCATTAAAGCAGTGCAATACTGTGAAATTTAAGGTGTGAATTAGAATTTCAGAACGAACATCAGAATACTCATCTAGTTAACCGTTAACGTTTTTGTAATCAAAAACATTTATTCGAAAAGTTGCTGAAAATGGAAGTCCACACCGTATACAGCCAGTGTGTCTGTGTCATAATTACTGAAAAACACATAATTTGTACATATGCTGGGAAGTGATGGCACGAACTGTATAGAAAATAATGTGTCGTGTTCGTTGACTGCTTTGTAAATAGCGATGTTCTTGGTAACAACAGATAGACGACACTTGGAGAAATATGAAAGAATACGGACACTTAGCCTAGGTTCTGTAAACGTAAAATGCGTGATGATCCTATATACATTCATGGATAGATGACCTAGATGAGACTAATAGACGTCTGTAGATGGATTGACCAACTCTTATGCATGGCATTTGAATGTGTATTCCACCGCCATCGACGCCAACCAGTAGTTTATTGATTGAATTTATCCTCGGGCATATCTCGATCCGATCCGACGACGACGACGTTAAATCAACATACGTCTTAAGGCCACGACTGTAGTGTACTGTATATACGTAACGTACATTACAACTCATCAACATGCTTGCTGCGCGAGGGAAAAAGTATAAATTTCTTCGAAAAAGTTAGCAAAAACGAAGACTATATGGTTGATAAGCTCAGTAAACATAGATTGGATGATCAGTGACAGGAGTTAGGCCTACTTATAAGCCCGTTATTATTTAACCGGACTATATTTACGAATGCTTGCACGCAACGTAGCATTGATGTTGTATAGTGTGGTGCGGACTAATTGCTTGACATTTGAATGTGAACGAAAACTGTACAATTCTTTGGCGAGTAAAAAATAAAAAGTAACGCGAAAGTTCGTTTTTTTGTTTAAAATGTACGACGGCAAGGGAGTTTAAAAAGCTGACGGTGCGTTAGCACACGAAACCAAAAACAAAAAAAAATATGAAGGAAGAAATTAAAACTAAAAATATTATAATAAAAATTGTTTACCTGTCAGCCTTTTTCCAGTGGTCATACATCTTAATGTCTGTAAAATAGTGAAATACTATTATGTAATCAGTTTTGTTAAAATTACGGTCAGTAAGAAAATAAGTGATCAAAGAAAGTTACACGCTATTCAACTGGCACGTGCTGAATCACCGCCCTATAGAATAGGCAGCTCTAGTCCAGCAGCGCAGAACGATATCATTAGTAAAGTAGAGAAAAGTAGCCCTATGGTGGCCCACAAGTGCCAGCCTTCGTCAAAGGCCAGGCACATCACACCGACACCACAACCGCACCACACCACACTTCTTTCCTCGAATTCATCGCCGGTGCACTTTTAAATAAACTTCTATGCTATCTGGACTTTACTGGTCGCCCAGGGATGATCGGAGTTCAGTGGGTGCAATACTACGGTGACTGCAGGTGACTGCAGTTCGTGACACTATGATATTAGGGCATAACGGCTAAACAAGTATGTAAGAAATTAATATATAGATGATAGTCATGATACGCTAGTTAGTTAGTAAGTCAGTCAGTCAATCAGTCAGTGAGTATAAACATATAACGCTAAGGAAGCAGGAAGAAGAATAAATTCAAATCAAATGGCACAGACAACTGAAAGCCTGTAGTCCTTTATAAAGCCCTCAACACAGCGAGGTGAAAGCTGTAAGCGACGGCAATGGCAATCTGTGTGTCCATGTTTGTCGCAAAATCACAGACAGCAAAATTTAAACGACGCTTTCTATAAAATTCGACGCGAGCAATTTGCAGCCTTGCAAAAAGGACCAAAAGTTTTAAAATTTTGTTTTGTTTAGCTGGAAAGATGACTTTCAACGATATTGTTTTGATAATTTTCGCCGCTATCTGGAAAATTAAGCGTCTTAAAGCAAAAATCCGCCGCTGAATTTCTGGCGCTGAACATCCCGACACGCTCTTCTTCTTTTGTTTTGTTCGAAACGTATAAGAAAGCCCATAGCCAACGCAAAGGTAAGCGCGCGACAGTACGCTATTGTAGACCCAAGCAGAGGAACGCCCAGTAATGTCAACGTAATCTATACATCGCTATAGGCTATAGTTCCGTCGCTGACAACATTGTGTAGCCATTGTGGCCTTCCAAACCTGCGAGATTACGCGAAATTCCTAGATAATTCTAGCTTATATCAGTTCAAGGTCATCCAAGATCATCGAAAAATCATCGATCTTGATCTTGGTGAGTTGAACCCTGTGTTGACAGGCTAAACTGACCTATACCACAAGTATTGTTTTCGTCAACTTCATCATCAAAATTATTTATACGGCGTTCCTGAACGAGGCTAACAGATGGCGTTGACCAATACCCGGACGGATCTGATAGTGCATTATTTGCTGGTCGACAGACAATCGTAGGAATTAAGAGCTTCAGCAAACAGCGATTGACTGGATGGATGTCTGACTTCCATTAGCATGCCACGATACTGTGAGCTGCGGTCCATGGCACAAGCCTTGGACCTCAAGGAACTCACTCAGCAGGCTTCACGCATGTGAGCTAATTCCCGTTTTATGTCTCCCAGAAGAATCTCGCGGTTTATGCCGCTCCACGCTCTGCGGTCCCC
>Ga0056114_1000980_pt1 | contig 11857 bp, 5 predicted proteins | sample WorMetHERISLAND1_FD_77005 | JGI IMG/M metagenome (GOLD analysis project Ga0056114, IMG submission 77005) | Marine gutless worms symbiont microbial communities from Max Planck institute for Marine Microbiology, Germany - Olavius loisae HERON... ...
AGCAGTTCAAGGTCATCCAAGGTCATCGATGTTTGTGTCAATCGAAAGCCCATGTACGACTTCCTATTAGTCATTAATAGTAACTTTCGCCGTATCTGCTACCGTTTTTGAGATATTGACGCTTAAAGCTAGAAAATCGCTGAATTTTTCCGACCGACCCTTGTTTGAGGCCCCGGTTCGGGGGGACCGCCTTAGAATTTGGTGATGAAATTTGGCGTCAGAAAACTAGAGTTTTGGGGCTACCAGATGGTGAAGAAATCGTGCCGCTAGCTTTCTTCGTTTTGACACAATACTGGCGCGTGACAGACGGACGGACAGACAGACGTACAGACACGTTGCGATCGCTATTACCCACGCTAGCATAGCGTCGCGCGGGTAAAAAGGGAGCGTGGCCAGAGTCTATAAAATGTAATTAAAAAATCCCCTTGCTAGAGCTACACACTCTCACGAGCGTCTAAGTTCTTTGTGTGTTTGATGCTTGTTCTCTTCGTAAACTAAAACTGCATTAACGTATCGATGTTTTGTCATCACTTACGCCTTCCATGTGTCATAGTGCAGATTTAATTTCATGATATGACTGATTTGATTTGTGACACAGTTAGTTTACTTAATGTGTTTTTTTGCAGTTTACAGTTCTCATAATATACTTCACATTATAATGTGTTTTTTTTTACAAATTGCAGTTTTCGTATCGTACTAATATACAGGTGCACTGGTGGCCTTGTGGTTGAGTGTCAGACTTGCGATTGGGAGGTCGCAGGTTCGAATCCTGCCTGCGGCTGATTTGTACCAATGCCAACTCAGCGCGCCATTTCTCCTTCGTTGGTTAATGAGTAGCATTGAAAGCTGGGGAGCAAACGGGAATACCGCTCAGTGCATTAGCCCTGTATCCATGGTCTTGCGTCTTCGACTGGTGTCCGGCTTAGGGCTCCCCCTCGAGCTCCATTTGACCACATCTGAGCTATGGTTTGGCCAGGAGCAAGAGGGAATATTACCATAACTGCTCTCTAGTAGTTTTATTGTGTAGCTTTCTGTAGTTGCACACTCATTTGAGCAGCTTACAGGTTCTGTCTACCAGATTTGGCTTCATGTCACTTGAGTTCACTCACTGTGCTTAGGTTACTTTGTGTGTGTTAGATTATTTTCTTGTGTAATATCTGCCTGCATGTTGTAGTATTGTAACACGGTGAGGTGAGCATGGTTAGATTGAGGCCTGTAAGGATGACTAACCACCCTCCTTCAGTGCTTTGACACTGTTGGTTGGGTCATCAGACCTGTAAAAACCGTCGGCCGTATAACCTATATTGTGTTGGCGCAGGCGTAAAACCATGCTCAATCAATAGTCCGGCTTAGGGCTACAGGAAACGGAGATCAGAAATGCTTAGTGATATGACGTGTGACTGATGTTAAAGGATGCAGGTGTGAAGGATGAGCTGCTGGAGAAGTTAAAGTTGTCAGGCCTTGTACACCAAGGAAAGCTTACCGACGCTGCCAAACTGAGTGAGTGCCACACTGGCATATTTGTGACGACAAATGGTCTGAGTGTTTGTTCATGTTGATAAACTATTCGGTTACAACTGACCAAGAAATCTGTACATAATTTTGTCCTGAAATTCCAAACTGAGCTGAAATTTAGCAGATTGGCAGATACTGTTGCTTGTTAGAACTGATTATCTTTTGAGCAGCCCATCCCTGGAGTCACCTGTTATGGTAATGTTACAGCAGAGCTACCGAAATCAATACGATAATATGTCAGGTCCATCGGATGGTTTTCATGGGGTGAAATAATTAGCAAAGATTATAAGGGGTTTACATTGTTGATCCACCCTGTAGCTTTAGGTGAACGCTGTGTTGTAGCTGTTGCTATTGCACTGAAGTAGGCTTGTTTTTGGTCACCTTCTATATAGTTGTAGTAAGGGAATGAATAACAAAGCAGTGCAAGTGCTGCTGTTCTTGATGCAAGAGTTTCAGAGCAGTGGAGGCTTGACTGATCTCGTAATGAAGATACTGTGTTTATTGTAGCATGACGTCTTGTGTACAGATTTGACCTGTGATAAGACATTGTTGTGTTTGTGATGATGTCCAGTTGAAGACGGAGCCAATTTTCCGGCTGGGATCTTCAAGCGCACACTTGTTTTGGGTCTCAGCAAGAAGAATTTCACAGCTGCTGAACTTGGCAATGTACGGAGCATGTTTTGTAGATATTTGCAATAAGTTGATATAATGTTGTAATGCAGCGAATTGTTACAATGAGCTGCTATTGTAGCAGTAATGTAACACTTTCAGTGTGTTGTTTCAAGGTGATGTGACTTAATGTAGTAGTAACAAGGCCTGTTTTCAGCAGCTGAATGTGATCATGGCTGGATGTGTTGAACGAATGATGTACTAGGATATCATTCATATCTGTAGTGACAGTATGAAGTATAGTAATAACAACAATAATAATTCTGTGGTCCTGAGGAAACCTGCGGCATGGGATGTAACCGTTCCAGACACTTTTGCTGACTCACACTTAGAAGCCACTTCAGCACAGTCAGGGTCAGCCGCTAACAGACCTCACCACCACCCATATCTTCACACCGACAGCCATTGAGACAGCTGGTTCTTGGAACCAACAAGCCATTGATGTCATTGAAGACATTGGCAGACGCATCTCAGTGACAATTGAGGAACCACTTGAAACCACTTACCTATTCCAGCACATTTCAGTTGTGATACAACGCGGTAATGTGGTCTCCTTCATGAGCACTTTCGTCAAAGAGTAGAAGCCATTCCGACAATGTTAGCTGTAATCCAATATTTTAACCTGTAGGCTGGTAGGTGCTTAAAGTGTTATCATCATGGCAAAGCCATTAAAAGAGTTCGCTTGGTTCGTGCGATGAATGAAGACTTAGCACTGAGCGGCCGCCAATCCTCAGACCAAGCCAACCGACTTGTGCTGTGAGTCTGCCTGTTTCCATAGAATTATGGAACTTTTGTTCCCACGTACTTTCGCTCCCAAGAGCGAAAGTACCATAGGTGGAACTTTCGCTCCCTGGTACTTTCGTTCCCTGGAACTTTCACTCCCGAGAGCGAAAGTTACATGGAACTTTCGCTCCCTGGAACTTGCGCTCCCTGTAACAATACGTATCGGTCCCTTGAACTTTCGCCCTCATACCAATACAATTTAAGAAACGTATAACCGTCGCTTCCAGCACAAAAGAATGTAGTTCACTGCCGACAAACGTCGCACTCCAAAGTGTGTTGGTGTCCAGACACGTCCGTCTTACACACGACGTAGTATGACATGGTATCAGCAAAGATTACGAAGTCGTAACTGAACATACAGATAAACTACGACTTTAGCTCACTCGGACGTCGGATCGCCTTTATTATACGTGCTTATATACCGGTAGATATCCTGCTCTAAAGCCAGAACGCACAGGCCACGTTCAAACAAGAGACCGGCCAACCAACGCAGTTGTTCTTCTGGCTAAGAACACGGTGGACAATCTACGACACCGCGTGTCGGCGTCCTTTGATTACAACGGCTGCGATTCCTGCTCCGGACAGTTTCATGCGACTGATGCGACGGCATCAAACATGTAGGCTGATACACGCGGTTAAGCGTAGATGAAGCAATCTTTGTTACTTTACTCAAAAACACACATTTGAAATGCGGGGGGCGAAAGCTCAATGTCTTACTTTTCGCATTCGGGAGCGAATGTTCCAGGGAGCGAAAGTACCAGGGAGCGAAAGTTCCACCTGTGGTACTTTCGCTCCCCGCTCTTGGGAGCGAAAGTACGTGGGAATGAAAGTTCCAGTTACCGTTTCCATATACAATACATGTACATATATGTTGCAGCTGATGGTGGCAATTAATAACAGTGGTGGAAGGCAGCGGAACTACAGCAGCTTCAACAGTGGAGTTTTGTTGTCCTTACTGGCACGTGGTGTGAATTTAGATGTTGCAAGACAGGTCATCGACGAGTGGTGTAAACATGTGAGTTTGATTTTTTAACAACAAAGTCGGAGGATAATGCAGTCAAGTTATTTGTTCATTTATTTGTTCACGTTTATTTTTTTTCGCAGGATAACTCAAAGTTATGGACAAATTGAGATGAAATTTTCCCCCCAAATCCTCATTGCGCTAACTTAGAATGATCGAATTTTGGGCCAGGGGACATTTTTTGTGGACAGTTTGATCCTGGGTGCCGTTGGAGCATAGCCACCAACTTTAGCAGGATAATGTGTCTGACAAGGAAAAGCTTTTTAGGGGGTCAAACCCACCCCTATTCCCAAGGGGACGGGTCCTCAACAGTCCTGAATTTTTTTATAACTGTGATCTGTATGCTCCAGTTGTTATAGCTAGAGCTTACATTTGATGTGGTGATGTACTCAATACTCAGCTTTCTTTCGTCTCCACGTTAAACTCTTCTATCGTATCGTATTGTGTCATATCGTGCTTTGATTATACGGTGAAACTAGATAACTAATCAGTTTAAGAGATAGTAGCTCTGCTGCTATGTTGACTGACATCAGCTTATGATGCTGTGCACTCCCATCACATTGCGCACACGTCTCCTTTTCACTCCTGAATTGTGTGGCTCGGCAGGTACTACTTGATCATTAGACAGTAGATAGATATAATGCATATAATGCATTATAATCTATACATTTCACTGCGTAGATTTGTTAGTTTTACTCAGCAACAAGATAATGTTCAAAAGAACACGGAGTCTGTCCAGTGCCATCTGTAACACTCATAAGATATTTCTATCCGAATGTAGCTGGATGACCTAGAAGTTTACGGTCACATGAAGTCATAACTCAGCGTGTATCTCCAGTCATATTGAAGATAATGGGTGCCAACATATTGGTGTCACGACCTCGACCTGTCAGGACCATTTGATTCCCCAGGTGCCATTTCCTATAGGTGCTTTATCGTAACCGAGTCTCTATCTCCAGCCATTTTCGAGATAATGGGCATTTTTTTATATCTGGGTCACGACCTTGACCTTTCTAGGTCAAGTGACGTCATCGGTCACGTGACTAATCGATCCACCATATGTCATTTCCTATTGGTGTCCCATTGTAACCAAACCTCTGTCTCTAACCGTTTTCGAGATATTCAGCCCCCAATACCCGTGCGTATATTCTGTCCCATGCAATGTATTGCATTGGACAGACAACAAGCCTCTGTCCGTACAACTTCTATTATATAACATATTTTCAGTGAAACATGAAATCAGTTTTCTTTGTTCAGCATCACTTGTGATTATGACCATGTTAATTGTTAATGCATCAAAAACACAGAAATACAAGATATACATGATCTGCATTGATACAAATAGATGTTTGAAGTGGTCTGTGCCAATGTGAGGAACATGCACACTATCTGGTAACAAGTTGCAGACTGACAGTCCATGGGCCCAGTACCACGGCATGATTAGAAGTCAGTGACTGGCGGATCATAGGTACCATAGATTGGCTGACATGTTCAGACAGACGGTGGGGCACTAAACCATTAAACCATTTCAGCTCTGAACCATTTAGAAAACTGAAAACTGTACATGTACATAATGTTCAAAAGACGAACAAACGTTGCTAACTGTGTGACATTAAGGCTGGCTTGAAGTGTAGTTTAGTTGCCAGCACCACACGATATGTAGCATTGTTATTGTAGAACTTGAAGATGTTAGTCAACTACGATATACCAATTTCACGGGAACTGAGAAGGCTTCGATTGTCTCAAGAGGAGATTGAGGTTGCTATCATATTGCTGTTGAAATCTGATAATTGTCTTGCGTTCTTCCTTCGTAGCAGCACATGTCTCTGCATGAAGCCGTTTTCATTCAGTTCAAGTCTCAGAATGACTCTCTTTGACTAAACAAAATTCTAGTTTGTTATGATGTTAGGGTGGTTAACATGTTACACATATCCTGTCTCTCTGCATTATTTATGCCCCTCAAACTCCCATTTGACCACATCTGAGCTATGATTTGGTCAGAAGCAAGAGGGAATATTGCAAGAACTGCTCTTTAGTAGTAGTTTTGTGTACCCGGTAGCTTTCTATAGTTCCACAATTATTTGAACAGCTCACATCTTTGGTCTACCAGATTTGTCTTCATGTCACTGGGTTCACTCACTGACTTAGATGTCTTCGTGAGTGTTATTGATTTATTTTATAATAAACCCTGAAATGGAAATAAAAACTGAAATATGACTGATTTGAATACTGAAACTGAAACGGAAAAGATTTTCAAAACTGAAATACAATAGAATCAGAAAAGAACCTGTAACACATAAAACAGTAACTGAAACTAAATTGATTTTTGAAACTGAAATATCACTGGTGCTGAGTGTTGATTTGTAGTTGGACATTGAATACAACCTGAAGTGCCAGAGAATATCAAGGACATGATAGTATAGGCCTGAGATTTGATTGGAACAGACATTTATAACGTGTCTTACAATCATATGCACAAATTCACATAACAAGCAGAAACATTGGGTGCAAATCAGCATGTGTTCCCACCCAAATTGTGGGGGTCCGGACCCGGTTGTCCCATCCCTCCAGAATCGACACCTGTGGTAGAATAGGCGAAAGTCTAAGAGAGTGGATCATCAGTTTTAGTAATACAACCTCAATGTCGGTGAGCACAATGGGTTTTGTAGTATATGTAGCTGTGTTGCGGAATAATGGAGACAATACGTGTGAGAATAAGAAGTGGCAGAGATACTCGTTGTTGTCTTGTGTGCAGAAATTGCAGCCTTTATACATGGATGGCATTCGGCGTACTCGTCAGACTGCCTTCAACAATGAAGTAATTACCGTACTTCTCTGTGTTTGTACTTTTTACACTGAATTGCCTGTGTAACGCAAAACACAGTGTCATCTTCGTGTTTTCCCACAAGGTGCGACCGTACATTCCCTTCTGGAATAACGTACACGTAATGTTAGTATGTTATGGGAAAAAATAATGTATGTATACAGTAAAAATGCAATTACATTTTGTAGAATTAGCGACATGTGCGTACCAGTAACTGGCAGTTGAACTAGTCCCCTACTGGTCTTTTTATTGTTTGCGTTTGTGAGAGTCAATGACATTCAGTGCTGACTTTATGAACTTTGGTTGTAATTAACTCACGTAGTTTATTTTCGTCATATAATGAGGTAAACGTACAGTTAACGTATGGCAAAATAACGTAAGCATACTGTACGCTCATTATCGGGAAAAATAACATACAACATACTATATGTACGGTCGCACATTGTTTTCCTGTGTAGGTGCCAATTGTTATCAAATAACACTACAACAGAATGGCTGAACAATGTAGTGGATGCTGTAGATCTTATTCAAGTGATCTCATTGTTAAGCACTTAGTGCTAGAACCAGATATCCTCTCTATAACTCTGGATTTATCTGTTTTTATTACCTCTCTGTACATCATGCAATAGCAGCCAACAAACTCTGTATACAATACATATGTATGTTAAACAACTGTCTAGAGAGGGATAAGTCAGTGGTAACAAACTATCCCACTCTAGACAATGTTTAACACACTTATTCCACTCTTGCGTGAGTTGTGACCGATGGTCGTTAGTGTAATGCCCACCTGTTGTTCACACGTGACTGCATCCGTGGAGCTTGTGATTGATTATACCACTCCAGAGTCCAGACAATATTAAGGCACTACAAGTCCGACAGTGGAATAGGGGTGAGCAAATGTTGTCGGAGATTTCTTTCACTGACACCTTTGGTGTAGAGCAATGATGCATGTGTTGACATGTAGCATATTTGTATATTAACCATGGTCCATAAAAACATGGCAATGCAAACCGTAACCAATTTTGATAATTTTTGCCAGACGTTAACCTGAAATGAATTTGTAACAAATGTAGTCATTTATTTATTTATTACTTTTTTGGTGTCTTTGAATGACATCATAAGTTGAAAAACTTAGAGCCAGTATAACAGATCTCAGATGCATCCTTTTACCACTTGTCAAATCTCCAGAGAACTTTGAATCACTTGCAACACTATCATGTGCATCATTCGTCATCATTGATTACTAAAATGTCAAGAGGAGATGGATGCACAAACTGTCAGCAACTGCAGAGCGTTATTATGATTTTGCACAGTATCATAGTGTGCTTATGCACACAATGTTGTGTTGTCTGCAGTGTGCACAATTGATTTCTGATTGACGTGGTGCAAAATTATCTGTTAAGATTTGCCAGCGTTATTGACGTAAGTTTATTACCACGGTGGATATGTGCAGTGCATACGGTGTTATTCGTGGTACTTGTGTAGAAGTTGAAACATGCTAGTGTCGAAGAGCTTGAATCATGGGCCAAAGATGCTGAGCCAAAGAACAATGGACCGGCTAATAAGTTCGAATACCGTCTGCTCCTTAAGTACTGTGATGCTGGGGTCAGTTGTCCAGCTATTTATTTTTACTAACTGTGTAATATGACTGTCTAATTAATGGGCAAATTATACTGCTTCAGCTATTTGACTGTTACTTGAGAACAGCTTGTAGGTTGTCAGAAATTAGCCATGGAAGGGTTTAGCATTGCTGTGAAGAGTGAGTGTTAAGGGCTGAGCTGTGAAGAGGGGCTTACACCGTCCACACGGCTAGTGAAGCCTGTAAGTTACTCTTTCAGATGTGTTTTTCAAGATCATGGGAATGGGGCAATGTCTCTAGGGCGCTGTCTCCCTGTGGGGTGGGAATTACCCCAAGGGTTTAGCATTGCTGTGAAGAGTGAGTGTTAAGGGGTGAGCTGTGAAGAGGGGCTTACACCATCCACACCGCTAGTGAAGCCTGTAAGTCACTCTTTCAGATGTGTTTTTCAAGATCATGGGAATGGGGCAATATCTCTAGGGGGCTGTCTCCCTGCGGTGGAAATTAGGTCAGCAAAGTAGCAGTGGCGCCACCCCCTATTTCTTTAACCCCTCCCCCGTCATCATGTGCTGCTGGTTTTATTGACATTACCATTGATCTAGTCATTTAGTCGTGTGACACTTTGCCGATGTTGACAGGCTGTTGATAAGGTGGAGGAGCTGAAGGCACAGTTGGAAGCAAAAGGTTTCATCCCGTCGGCCGAGGTGTTACATCATCTGGCAACCCTGTCGGCTGAGTACAAGCACAACCTTGATGAGGCTCTGAGCTACAAACAACGCCTGTATGTAGCTGTGTGTTCTGTTGAAGCTGAGTTATGCCGTGTACTTTCAGTGTTTTTCGTGCAATGCATAGCTGTGCTAATTCAGTGTGTCAACACCATAGCTATTTTTCTGACTGTTGTTGTCACGTCTGTGTAGGGACAACGAACATCCGTCGTTCTATCTTATGCCGAGTTTGCCGATGAAAATCGCCCATCTACAGCTGACCAATGGCAAATTTTCTGGTAACATCAAACTGTTGTTTGGTACCACATAGAGGAAATTTTAAAAGCATAATTTATGACTACAAATAATACGGCAAATTTATATATACGTATGTAATGTTTAGGCAACGTCGCAGATAAGTGATATTCCCTATTGTGATCGATGTTGCCGTTCCATGGCCTGTCTGTTTGTCGTATATTGTGCTCAAATGGCTGAGAATGTCGACACGATTTCTTTTGCATACGATGACCCCATGTCTCACGTACTGTATTAAAATTTGGTATTATATTGGCCAATCACTTCCTGGCCAAATTTTGCTCCAAAGAGACCCCTGTCGATTTGAGCATCGGAAGACTTTCGACTGCAAATTGTGGCTGAATGGTTAGAGATAGCGCAATGGTCACAATGGGGAGCCTATAGGAAACCACCACCGCTCTTTCGAATGGTACCATCGTTGACCCTCTATGGCCTCCCCTTCCCACAAAATGGGTGTCGCAAATGCACCGTGCACTCATAAGTTCACGACTCATGAGAGTGCTGCCACCCGGCGAATATGATACAAGAGTGATGTGGCCTGTTGCCAAATTATGTTGGACCTTGTTTATATGCCTGTAAACAACTAAGAAATGGCTTCTACCTTGAAATTAGCTAGTAACCGTTTATCATTATAATGAACTGTTATATTTTGTTGATGAGAAACTGTTTGTATCCTGTTGTTATGGTGACCCTTGTGTGGCTTTTGACATAACCAAACTTTCATTTATTATGTGATATATAATATAAAGAAAAGATTATTATTTATAACTGCTTATACCACTGTGCTGCTTCTTGCTTATGAATATGCATCGTATGAGCAATTTAGAATAACTACAGCATTGTCTTCTGTCGATATAACGATCGAAGATAAATGAATGTTTGGTTATGTCATATGCCACATGTTGTAGTGTTTGTGAGTGAGTGAGTGAGTAAGAGTATTTAACAGGCGCATAAGAGCACTAGTCACTATGCGCCGCGGTGTCAATTAAACAAAAACGACTTGTATTAGTAATTTAAGTCACTGCTAGGAACACGAAAGCACTGACAGTAGAAAAGAAAGAACGTTCATACAAAAACAGTTTTAGACAATGTCTGAAGAAGTTTAGGCTCGTTGCTATGACTATGGATTCAGGCAAAGATTTACTGATCCGTGGAATTGTGTGATTGCTGTAGTTGTTGGTGACATACAATCTCATCCTTATCCTGGGCGGATGCACATTTTAAGTTAGCAAACAAGAACACAATTAAACATCAAGTGTAACTGGATAGTGTACAGTCGTGTGAGCAGTTATATGTCATCATCATCATTATCTTGAATTTGTTGACCACGTATTGCAGTGAACTCTGGTCAACGATGGACGAAGTACAACAAACGACATTAAATGCTTTTTTCTGTGTTGTTTGCATGACAGATGCTATTAACATTCTGAAAGACCACGCGAAGAAGCATCCACAGAGCCTGGAGAAGACTGGTATCAGTGATGGGTATATTCTGGAGTTTCTGGCCATCAAGCTGGTGACTGCGTGCTGTGAGAGAAACGATGTGTCTCAGTCAATTGAACTCATCGATGTCCTGTTTGACAGTGGCTACATCAAGCCTGGAGCTTTCCGTGTTCTGGCAAACCTTGTTGATGGATACACGAAAAGGTGACGTGTGTCGCATTGCTTATATTTTCGCTTCATTTCTTTGTACCCTGGCAACAGGGTTGGTGAGTTAAACTTCTAGACAGTTTCACCCAGTTTTACCCTCAGTGTAAAAAATCTGGGTAAAAAAATCTGGGTAAAACTGTAGGTAAAACCTCAGCCAAACTTTTTCGGGCATATTATAGCCACTATTTACGTGCTCAAAATGCTATTAAACCCTAACGAACCCAACCTCAATTGTGCAGGACATATGCCAAATTGCATTTTGGAATACTTGCTGATACACAGTCTGCACACCAACTCGTAGTCGAGTAAAAAATAATAAGTGTCAAAATTACTGAAGCTGTACTGGTATTTCAGAGCAGAGGACAGTGACAGTGACAGTCACAGCGATGAAAACAGTTTAGTGTTTTCTTTGAGGATTCTGTATGATGGAGAACTAGGTGGAACTCTGGTTAATTTCAACCATGTATGGATGGTGTATGTGATTAAGTAAGTTGGCTTCTAAGGTGCACTCCCCCTCGAGCTCCATTTGACCACATCTGAGCTATGGTTTGGTCAGGAGCAAGAGGGAATATTGCCATAACTGCTCTCTAGTAGTGGTATTGTGTAGCTTTCTGTAGTTGCTATTTTCTTGTATTATATCTGCATGCATGTTGTATTATTGTAACACGGTGAGGTGGGCCTGGTTAGACTGAGGCCTGTCTGGATGACTAACCACCCTCCCTCAGTGCTTTGACACTGTTGGTTGGGTCATCAGACCTGTAAAAACCGTCGGCCGTATAACCTATATTGTGTTGGCGCAG
>Ga0056114_1000981_pt1 | contig 11854 bp, 8 predicted proteins | sample WorMetHERISLAND1_FD_77005 | JGI IMG/M metagenome (GOLD analysis project Ga0056114, IMG submission 77005) | Marine gutless worms symbiont microbial communities from Max Planck institute for Marine Microbiology, Germany - Olavius loisae HERON... ...
AGAAGCAGAGTTGAATTTTGAGTTTTTCGAGTCTTTCCATTTTATATTCTAAACAACGATATGGGCACAGAAGCACTTCGCTTACGCCCATAACATCCGCTATGTTATGTTATGTTATATATTCTATGGTGTGGTTTTGTTTATGTTTTTAAATTTTTTCCACGGCCTAGTTTGGAATTTATAGCTATTAAATATTATAAAGCGAAATAAACAGGCGTTTGTCAGCACATTTGTACAGCATGTTGCACTGGAAACGTTTGGTTGGACTGGCGATGTTAGCTGGCGTTAGTCTTGGCATGCTGTGGCGACTGAGTCGATGGCTGTATAGACGTGGTCGCCAGAAGACCACCAGAGGCAGCTTAATGAAAGTTCTGTTATTTCCAGACAACGATGTCTCATGCCGAACGCACTTTACCGAACGCCATGGCTGCACTAGTAAACGATGCCGATTTTCACATAATCCTCAGAATTCCTATGCTCAGTTGCTGCAGTAAGTAATTGTTGTAATAGCAGTATATATGGGGGTGTCACGAAATACCGCACCGCGCCACCGCGCGCATCGCGCCGAAATACATGCTTAGGTTTTAACTGAATAAGCAGGAAATGTGGAGGAAATGTTGAGGAAACGTTGAATACGTCCAACGGGGCGAACTTACGGAGTGGCAAAACGTCCAGTTACCTGCCGTTCGCGTCTGCTAGTAGTGCGGTGTACGCGGTGCGCGCGGTGCGGTGTTTCGTCACACCGGTATATATGGTGGCCCACAAGTAACATTGTTATTCTAATTCAGTCTGCACCACAACCGCTTCACACAAAAACCACTACTCCTCAACCAGCACGGTGTTATTTTCCGTCCGCAGGGACGGCAAAGTAAGCAAACTGGAGGCTATTTTCCGACCTTAGCAGCATTAGACATTCAGTAAGATAATAAACAATTCTTGAAGAAATTCTAATATCGTTCTGTGTGTTGTGTCGCACATTGAATGCGTTTCAGTGACTCAGCACTGTTCATGGACTTATAAGAGATCTATCAGCCTGGTTTTTATGAAGACTATGTTTTTGTCACACGCTGGCTTTCTGTGCTCCATAGTGCTTGGGTACCCACCTGGGGGCGAATTACAAAAAATCATACGATTTATCGTAAGATACTCGTATCATAAGATGTTTCTGTAATTGGCACCATCGTAACTCTATATATCGTAAGTTTGACTGATGATATATCGTAAGTTGAATATCTTATTGTAAAATTGTCATAAGATTTTTTATAGTTTGCCCCCTGCACGCTAAGAAATGCTAATGTAGATTGTAGACTTTCACTAAATTCAACACTAAACCAAAATATGGCACAGATCACATGATAAATAAATAAGCTGAACACTAACCCTAAGTCCAATTCTGTTGTTTTGCTTCAGCAAGATGACATGCTGAATCAACAAACTACACATTTCGCACACTATCACGTGCACGGTTGTGGGCCCAGGTAAGGTTAGGGTTAGTGTTAGTTAATCAGTAATGTCTGTTTATTCAGCCATTTTCGCATCTTAATAGAAACAGCAGAGTGAGGTCTGGGAGGGGCGAGGTTGATGGTACTTTAGAAGCAGATTCTGAATTACCGTCTTGACGGTACTTTAGCCAGTACATTTAGTAGAATAGGCCTACAAGAAGTACAATCACCAGAAGAATTAAATATCTGAAATTACAAATCTGTGATGCTCAGTTTCAAACTTTATACTTTCTGTAACATGTTGTTGGTGTTGTTTTTTTGTGCCAGATATGTGCAGTCAGCGAAGAAGAGCATTGATCTGTGCGTATACTCCATTACGTGTAGTGAACTGGCAGATGTCATTGTCAAGCTGAACAGACTGGATGTCCTGGTGCGCGTTATTACAGACAGAGAACAGCTTGATTCATCCGGGTCTCAGGTTGGCAACTTCCGCATGGAAGGTTAGTTTGCCATGTTCATAATTGAACAAACAACAGAGAAATGAATACTCTTACCACCCATTTCCAAGATTACATGGTTCACCTGGTAGCAGATAGATAAAGAAATTAACGCCGTTAAAAATTAAGGTACATACATAAATTCTGTGAAGCAGGAGTGCCAATATTCAATTAAACTGCAGTTATTTTATGATTGAATAATAGTCAGTTAATTATTATGTTGCAGTTGCAGCACTACTCCAATAATTTTCAGTCAACAAGCTAATAGAATTGTTTGATGGCAAGTTAGACAGTGGTCACATGTTGTAAATGAGACATGTAGTCGTTCCATGACAGCAACAACATAAATAGACCTGTAGTACAGATGTATTTATTATTAGTGCATTAGTGCACAATTAAAATAATTAAATCACATGCATTTTTTAGTATTCTGCAAAATAGTTTACAGCAGACTCATAAATATACATGGAAGTCAGTGTTCCGCTGAAAAGTTGTGATTGCTGCCAAAACTCTTGACATTCTGGATTTTGTATTAGCTGTACAGGAACGAGAGGTTGTCCCTATCCTCAAACTGTACCCCATGATTCTGTACTCATGCAATCACATCCGACCACCACATCCCACAGTCTTACGGTCATTGTCCTCATCCTCATTCCATTGATTCACATTTTTATATTCAAGGATAATTGTAAATTATGTTAAAATCAGGGTTGTGGTCTCAGTTTCGTACGTCTCTAATTTATAACTTAGCCAAATTAGTGGACACAGGGGCGCCGCCAGGTCAAACAATGTGGGGTGGACACATATGGCGAGCACACGCCTATACGGGGGTCTGGCGGCAAAGCCCCCAGCGGGGTCCAGGGGCAGAGCCCCTGGTCAGGGGGGCAAAGCCCCCGTCATCCCATGAAGCTAAATAACCTTGGTGCCCAACGGCAGAACCAAATTTGCTTCATTCTCCGTATCTTGCAAACTCCCTAAACCCCAAGTAATTGTGATTATACCTGTCAAAAGACTGAAGGTATCCTACATGACATGGAAATGAAGGGTGAGGGTGAGTGAAGCTCGAAGCCATGACCGCCCCCCCCTCGCCCGAAAAAAACACCGGATTTGTATCAATCTCAGGTGTGACCTCTGGCAAAAGTGGGGTGGACATGTCACTCCAGTCCACCCCGTGGTGACGCCACTGAACTGTGGACAAGCCTTCAACCTACCTTCACACATCATGACAACGTGGATACATATTCACAAGAGTGTGCCTATATATAGGCCTATACAGTTGAAGTGGTAGTTACGGCTTACGTCTCGGTCTCGCCTTGGACTGGTGTCACTGACGTCCTGTTCTCATCTCAATACTCAAGTTGTAATTAATGTGTGCAAACTTAGCTACAGAACAGTCCATGCAGCAAAGAATCCCTTCGATGATCCCAATTCCCGTGGCAATATACCATGATGATTGTCCCATGCCCACGGTAGTACCATAACATTTGCCCGTATCCTATAGGGTCCGTGGTAACCCCCGTCATCCCCATCCAATCACTATTTTGTATTGCTACTGTTAATCTTTGCAATATAGCTAGTTCAAGTTCAGTCAACTCAAAGCGAAGGAATCTGACTGACAGATACTTCTGAACCTGTGAGCCATTCTTCTGTGGCTGCATTGCAATTTATGACAAACAATGTAAATGCAAATACATGCTGTTGCATGAAAAAATATATCATTAAATTGTAAGCAGGTAGTCATGATTTATTTAATTTCATTTAAGTTTACCTGCAGTTGGCCGTGTGTCGTTTTGTGATTGGCAGGGATTCAAGTACGTGTTAATGAGCTGTCACATCTGATGCATCACAAGTTTCTGATAGTTGACAATCGGTTGTTGATAACTGGCTCGTTCAACTGGACTCGGCAGGCGATCGTTGGCAACAATGAGAACTTAATTGTCACCACCCACCCAAAATTGGTTCCAGTGTACAGAAGTGAATTTGAGAAACTGTGGACTATGTTTGATCCAAAGAAGACATCTATTGAACAGCTGTAGGTGCTGCTACAATTGTTGAATGTTTATTGTACATGATGTTTGGTTTTGTTGTCCATTACGAAATGGGGATTACTCAATCCAATACGATCCAAGTGAATTGGGATCAGAAAACTGAAATTCCTCATAAGCACTCCTGATCATCCATTCCAGAGTGTTGGACAGGGTTCTTCTGGCGTGATGTTTAATGGCAAGGGTTATGTTCAAACATAACCAGTTAAACCGTCAATTCTTGCCACATATTCACAAGCGATGACATACAAACATTGTGTTCTTGCAGCCTTCTATGTTATTTTGTGTAATGTATTTATGGTTGTGAATTATCATTCATGGTAAATCTAAATCTAATATCATGCAAAAACCCACAATGTTTGCATGTTCAGTATTTTCCTACAATGGAGAATCATGCAATTGGCACTTGTTAATCCAGTGGTCCTATTCATTGCTAGTATTCCGCTGTTACAGTAAAACCTTTGTGATTGGTACACTGGAAATTGGTACACTGGAAGTAGTATATTATGTTTACTTTCAAGAGTTCATGTGCACAATGGAATGTTATTGAAGACTTATGATGAAAGTGAAAAATTTAAATGTAATAAAATCAAAACAACCAGACACAACAAATATTGATGGCACATAATGCTGTACCAATTGCAAATTATGCATTAATAACGCCAAAATACAACTAGGCTTAATTCATCACTGAACATTCTAACTATATAGTAAAGTTTACTATGTGACTATTATCAAAATAGAACCTTTTGTTCCCAGTATTGTAGAAATTTGGTTTCGGCCAGTTTCGGATTAAAATGCACTTTCCTGCTTCTATACTGAACTCAACTACATTACACATTCAAAACTTACACGAAAGCTGTGCTATCGCAAAGATGACCGACCGCGCGATACACGCTATATACATGTAAGTGGATCGAATGAGCCGTTGCAGAGATATGGCCATTCGATAGCCCTACCTTAGAACCAAACATGAAGTTATCGGATCACCCGATGTGGTGATATGGCCATTCGCATGTCTTGGGGGCATATGGATTCCCCATTTTGAGGTCGTAGGGGTCAGCGATGGCACAATTCGAAAGAGCGATAGTGGTTTCCTATAGGCTCTCCATTGTGACCGTTGCGATATTTGTAACCATTCTGCCGCAATTTGCGATTGAATTTCTCCGACGCTCAAATCCACAGGAGGTGGGTCACTTTGGGCCAAAATTTCCGGGTGTTCCCCTTGCAGTAGACCCCTGATGTTTGGGTCTGCAGAGCAAACATCCCAGGCTAACTAACCATGAAAGTATTTTTAAGAATTCCAACCTATGCTTTGCACGGTAAAGACTAGAATGAATACATCTGCCAGCGCAAAAGGTAAACAAGTAGGAATGGCAGGTGTAAACTTTTAGTTCACCAGCGAAACCATGTCGAAGGATGGTTTCCAAAACTGGTTCCGGTTTCATATAATAGAATGCATTAAACTGTCAAAACTGAACTGAAGCCAGTTTCAAACTAAATACAGCCTTAGCCCATTACAAGAGCAGAAGAATTTTACTGAACTTTCTGTGAAACGGTTGGTTATAAATAGATTGAGGGAATAAACTGCAATCATCATCATGTCCTGATTCAGAAGAAATAACTGTATAAACTAGTGAACCATGCACTTCTAATCAATGCGGCAAAATAGTTCTAAGAAAATCCAAATGTACAAAAAACTGACTTCAAAACACGTTCAAACACTGTTGGCTTAATATTATGTTAAACTGCATTTGGTCCACACGACACGTTAACTTGACAGAACTCAGAATACTGTACATTTTGAGGACCAGAGTTGTGCATGCAAGTCCAGGCTGCACAAATTCACCAGCGAAGAAGCAAAACAGCCAACTTAGCACGCATGCTGCAACACGATTTGATGAATTCACTGGTCCGCAGACTAACTCCAATATTCTGCTACAGCTTAACAAAAGGTCTTAAACATGTAACAACATCAACTAGACTCATTGACTCAAAACCTGTCAACACTAGTTGCACATGAGCCACCTACATCAACTGCGACAAAATGAACAGTAACTACCTGGTTTCAAAATCCACTTACCTCTACATGCCACAGATGACTGACAACACCGAATGGCAGATGCACTGCATATACATACAACTTCTCATCAATCACGACGACGGTTAAAACTAAACATACCATCAGAAACGTCCGAGAATGTACACAAACTGCAACAGTCATATCATGTCACTGGTTGCTTCACTGCATTTTCCAGCAACGTTCATTCCATACTAACTTCTTCGCCGGCCACGTGGTGTCCGACCACTACGTCTGGCAGCAGGCAGCACATTCTGCTGTTCATCAGCACTTGCACTGCCACTGGTCACTTGCTGGTTTGACACAGTCTCATCATCGCCGTCTTCGTCTTCTTCCATCAACTTCTGTCGTTTCGACGGCCCGTCCCCGTCCTCTCCAACATGTTTTGACAGACGGCCTCGCTGCTTCTTGATGACCTGAGGCTCCACTGGATCTTCGAACAATCCCGCTTCTTGCAGGCTGCTCCTATCCACGTCGCTCTGCTGGCCAATGCCGCCAAGGACGTGGCCATCTCCTCCACCAGATCTGTTGAATGCCTCTACAGGAACCAGTACTGGCGGACTGAGTTCGCTCTGACTCACAGCCCCCGGAGATCTACCGGACCTCTTCACGGGAACGATGGTCTTTCCTTCGCGACCCCGTGGCTGTTTCCACTTGGTTTTCTGGTCAACAGTATGCATGATGCTGAGATGCTCGTAGAGGGCCGGCGAGTCAATGAATGTCAGAGAACAGAACGGGCAGCTGAACGATCCACCAATCACCGGCTGAGGTCCTGCTAACGCCTGCTGCTGCAGCTGTGGAGCAATAACCATCTGCTGAGTGGGATGTCGCACAATCAACCCCGACGGCATCTTAGCAGGCGGCGACTGGGAGACGGGCATGCGGAATCGTGGTCCGCTAACACCTCCGCCACGGCACATAACACCACCGCTGCGTACCATCGCTGGCTGCGGCAGCAGGGCAGCCTGCTGTCGCATCATCTCATTCTCCTTCTCGTCACTAGGTGGCGCTGCGGCCTGGTTTTCTTCGGTCACGGCATCTGCACTCAACTCGATCTCGATTTCATTGCCAGTAGTCGTAACACGTGACGGACTTCCAGCCGAGTTCTTCAGCTGTATCATAATCACATTATCATCATTTCAGCTCATCAATGTCATCAGATCAGTCTAACGTAAACGAACATTCACTATAAATGACTTGTTGCCCAATATGTCGCAACAGGGATGGGAGGAATTTAAGTCTTTTTAGCAAAAGTTAAATATTTTATATCATGTCATCATGTCATATTTCCAAACAGTCTTACATCTGACATGGCATCAGCAGAGTCCTTCACAGACAACAGATGGCCTTCATCTTCACGCAGGTCATAAGTCTGAGCACTGATTCTGGTGTACTACACAGTGGGTCTTGTAATTTTATTCACAGTAGAAATTTTGTGAGGCCATGCTGTGCCATATTCTGAACTCTGGTCCACTGAAATGAAACTCAGCTATTTATAGCAGTGATGATGTCATTTGTATTAATGCATTACAGCACTTGGATTGAATGTTATTATTAGGAAATTTTAACCGTACTGCAACCCAGTTTATGAAACCTTTTCTTCAAATTTACAAAAATAAATAAATTTATAAACAAATTTTTTTACTAGAACACAGTTGTCTGCAGTTTGCTGATTTCATACTTTCTATAGTCTTCATGTAAATTCAATGGCAGACTTGTAGTCAAGTACTTAACATCTAACTTTCAGACTCACTAATCCCAAGAACAATTCCTGAAGACGGAAACAAAAGCAGACATCATGAAAAGTCAACTGACAATTTGGCAGCAGTTGTTGCTTCGATAATCAGGTCTGGTTACATAAGTCAGCTATTTTTGTGCATGTATAACATTTCAGTATTGTATAATATCATATATGTAATGAATAAGATGTTAATACAGTTAGGCACTGTTATCATGTTTCTGTATTTGAAAAAGTACTCTAAATCAGTAGTTAGGTGGAACAACAGTCCTTGGCTTCCAAACTAAAATGGGACTCGACCCGGTGAGTCCAAGTCCTACAAGACGGTTAAATCATACCTTTTTCACAAGAAAACTTGCATCTCCAATGATAATGGTGACAGGATCAGTCTGCGATGAGACATCCTGCATCAAGCCATGGTCCAGTGACTGCTGCAGTGAAGTGTCGAATGGCAGCGTCACGTTGCCGGGGAAATCATCAAATGACTCGTTGACGACTGAGTCTTGTGTAGCTGGTAGAGATGCTGTCGGCACATCGGCGTCAATGTGCGACAGATCGTGATCGGTCTGTGAGTCCGTCAACGTAACGACCGCTTGTACCTCACTGCAGACTTGCTGAGACATGCTCATCTGTAACAACACAAGAACCAGTAACAGCAGCACAAAACACAATTTGACAAAGACCTCCTAAAATCAAACATGCAACAGAAATATCAATGCTGACGATGACTCGGGGATTTTCAGTTTCTGAAACCTGGAAACTTATAACTAATACTCGCCATCAACTGTGAAATCCAGAACAGACAACAGAATCATGTCTTTAAACTGTGCCGATGGAATGACTATTAATGTTTACTGTGGCATCTGCTACAGCCCAGGGGGATTCAAGTTAAGCAGGGAATTGAGCTCCGCAGCCCCGTCTCTTTAACCACTGGCGCAATTTAAGAATCCATATTTTTTTGTACTTCGGTTACATTTCTTAAACTTTAATGACTTGTCATCAACAATTTATGGAGTAGAATGAAAGCGGGGTTTTGTGGCAATGAGGACACCATAGATCCATCAACCTACAGAAGGATGCCACCAAGGTATGATGACCAGCGGCTGGCTATATACCGAGATGGTCTGCCCATCTACAGATGGTTACTCAATACTCATGGCAGTAGTAACCAGGCTCAATATAGTAACTATACTGATGCAGACATTGTGTTATCACTAGGCTGATCATAACTATTCACTACAGTATGTCGCGTCTCCCGTCTATTGTAAATCTTCAGTTTGGTTACTATACTGGATCAACTACAAAATTCATTACTGTTGTTGAATAATAACGCTATGAAATACACAAAATATACAAAAATCAGTAATATGTAATTTCTGGAGTGATAACGTAAACAAATGAAGGCATACTTGTGTCTGTGCTTCAGAATCGGACTGAGACAGATCCGTCTGACTGTCTGAACACGTCAGATCCATACTGGCCTGTACATATCGACTCAACAAGTTAGCCATGCTTGAGTCAGTCTGGCAGTCGATGGCATTTACTGGTGCCGACGCCTGCACAGCAGACTCCGAGATAGCTACGACGGCCTGAACTTCGTGATCTGCTCTCCATGCAATGCTTGACTCGGTCTGTGCTTCGGTGTGCACATCATGGCGTTCTGTCTGCATGACGCCATCGGCAACATCCGGTGTCATCTGGCAGTAATTATCAGCAGTTTCAACCGACATCTGACTCTGTGCATTGCTCATTACAACCACTGCCTGCACCTGCTCATTCACCTGCAGTACACCAACCAGAAAATGCAACAGCAGTTTTGACATCTGCATAACTGTGCAGAAACAGCAGTTTTTCAGTGTTTATGCCGAAAACAGTACTGTTTTACAAAAGTTACAAGATGCAGAAAAAAACAGACAAAACCAAAATGTGGGTGGTGTTTGCAGTTTTTGAGAAATAACGCTTGAAAAACGTTGTCATTTGACATGCATAGATTGCCATTTACGCCTTAATTTGCTGTTTTTCTCCTGTATTGCCACTATATATTATTAAAACGTTATATCATAATCTGAATAAACATTACAATAAAAACTGCCAGCCAGAGTGTCAAACCATCATCAAACATCCACTCATTCCAGTCATTCAGTTTGAGGCGGTTTTCCAAAAAAACTGTGGTTTTTGGTTTTAAAACCAGCACAGCACTAGAATAAGTACAAATTTTAAAAACCAATTGATGCTGTGGTTAAATACTGCAAGAAGACAATATGCAGTGCAGTGCTATCACCTGGGTGGAAAGATTGGCCTGAGTTTCTACAGCTGCATCAGAAAACATCTGTTCGACCCTCTTCTCTTTGGTCTGTGCTGCAGTGGATGACAGCTGCTTCTTGTCTGTCTGTGTAGTCGCAGACGTCTGCCAGGAGGAGTAATCCGTCTGTATACCGGCACAGCACAGCCACTCGTTCCAGTCAGTCTGTGTACCAATGACCTGTGGTTCAATGTTGACGTCGGTCTGTGTTGCGACACAATGCAGCCACTCAGACCGGTCAGTCTGGGTACCAATGACGTGATACCAGTCAGAACCATCATTCGTCTGCGAATCACGTGACTGCATCCACTCCGAACTGTCTGTCTGTGTTGTCGTCTCATCGTTCCCAGCTGAAACTGTCTGCACTTCAGCCTCGGTCGCCATTTCAACTGACGATTTATAAACTACAATCCAAAAAATGCACTAAAACATGACGAGCACTTTCTACAAATAAACTAAACAATGCCTAATTATATGTAACACAGACCAATAACTAGTGCCACTACAGTATTTTATCGTGTTAGTGGCAGCAATACATTTACTCAATTTGTTTAAATCACTTGCAGAAGGGCTGGATGCTAATGAATGTGGATGCAAATCCAGAGTAATGAATGATGGAACTAGTAAATTCTGTCTCAAATATATTTTAGAAGCATCTGTTCCATTGCTGTGTCTGGTTTGTATTAATAATGGCACTGGTATACCAAATATGCATATACAATCGTGCGTACTGGAATACATGATATTCTAAAGCTGCTGTTGTACATAATCAACCATCGTGACGATACAGCATCGACTATCGTCAGACTTGAACACTGTATTTGGGACATTAACCAGTGGATGTCTGGTAATCGACTGAAGCTGAACACGGATGAGACCGAGTTGCTCTGGGCTGGTACGAGATGCTGCAGGACTTTACCTTTCCATCTCTGCAGCTTACAGTGGATGTTATCACACCAAAGCAGCATGTCCGAATGCTTGGAGTTGTCACGGCCGACCTCAACCTCGCAAAGCATGTCACCAGTTGACGTCAGTGCGACTTGCCTTCACCATCATCAACAACTCCGACATATTCGGCGGTTTGCTTACCGCAGAGTATGCGGCGACACTCATCCACACCTTTGCAACATCACGGGTGTACTGTAATATCGTTCTCGCAAGGGCTCCAAAGGTCGTCACCAACAAACTGCAACATGTGATGAATGCAGCAGCCCGCATTCTGACTGGTACGAGGAAGTTTGACCGCGGCTTAACGCAACTGATGCATGACAATCTCCACTGGCTTGACGTGCCTGAGAGTGTCAAGTATAAAGTCATCATCTTGACTCATCGTTGTCTCATCGGTACTGAGCCTCGGTATCTAGCTGCCGATTGTGTTCCGGTCTCCAAGATGGCTCAGAGACGTCATCTACGCTCCGCAGCTGGTCATCAACTTGTTGCTGCGTTGGTCATCGTAGTGGCTGAACTTGTGGCCTTCGCACACTTTTCTGTACTCGGTCCGAGACCATGGAACTGCCCAAACTGCTGCATGACAGTGGCCACAACACTACTAGCTTTGGAGACATTTTTTCTCACGGAGTACCAGTGTATACAGCACATTAGGGGCTTTGGCGATTGTGTTCTATACAAATCCACGTTTTACTAACTTACTTACATGGTAAACACTGTAGAACAGTTCCAGCTGTGAATTGCTATATTTGTTAGCAACTGTAATTAACATATTCACACAATATATCTGAGTACAATACAT